>Ga0209427_10009281_pt1 | contig 10991 bp, 5 predicted proteins | sample DeeMarSWOR136_30_FD_187465 | JGI IMG/M metagenome (GOLD analysis project Ga0209427, IMG submission 187465) | Marine sediment microbial communities from White Oak River estuary, North Carolina - WOR-1-36_30 (SPAdes) (version 2) | ecosystem: Environmental > Aquatic > Marine > Intertidal zone >... | reverse complement strand
AGCCTATGCAAGGATTGATTTCGTCCAGTCTCCCCTCAGCCACCTTGTTGGGCCATTCGGGGTCAGCTATGAGACGTCTACCTATAGCTACCAGGTCGGCTTTACCTTCTTCCAGGACCTGTTCCGCAATCTCAGCATCCAACCTCCCGGCAACAATCACGGGCACACTGGAGACCTTCTTGATTTCTTCAGCCAGTGGCACGAAAGAGCCGGGTAAATCCGGTGAGGGGCCTCTCATGACATAGGAGCCTATACCATATGCTGACACACTAATAGCCTGAGCGCCAGCCTCTATAATCAGTGGGACTAGTCTTTTGCTCTCCTCGATAGTAATTCCATTCACCATTCCATACTCCTGGACATTGAGTCGAACCCATACCGGATAGTCTGGCCCTACTTCCTTCCTGATAGACTGGAGTATCTCAATAAGAAACCTCGCTTTGTTCTCTAGTGTGCCGCCATATCTGTCTTTACGCATGTTGGTGGCTGAGGAGAGAAATGAGGAGATAAGGTATTGGTGAGCACCGTGTACTTCTACCCCATCAAATCCAGCTTCCTTGGCCCGCCTCGCCCCGGCGCCAAACTGCTGTACGATTTCCGCAATCTCATCGACGGTGAGTTCGCGAGGGGTTTCACCTGAAGGTCCTGGTATTGGAGAGGGACCCACCGGTTGATGTCCAGAGACATCCTCATTAATCTGCCTGCCGCCATGGTGTAATTGTGGGGCTACCCTGGCTCCATACTTGTGTATTACCTCTGTCAGCTGCCGGAGCTCGGGTATGTAACTATCATCAGCAATCGTTACCTGGTGACTGATTAGTTTGCCCTCGGAACAGGGGGCTGTAATTTCAAGTATTATCAGTCCCACCCCTCCTTTAGCTCGTGCCTCATGGTAGTCGATGAATCGCTGGGTGACATAGCCCCGATTTGTCGTATAGTTGGTTCCCATGGGCGGCATCACTATACGGTTCTTCAGACGCATTTTTCCTATTTGAGTTGGCTCAAAAAGCTTTGTGAATTGTAATCTGGTCACTGGTTGTACCTCCTCTTTGCTCAAAATGGCAGCAGACTAAAACGTTTATATTCTCCTTTGGCTTTGGCCTAGATTCCATTGGTTGCCAGAGCACCAGAGGGTGCATATCTATTGTTTCCTCTCAATCTTCTCCACTATCGCCTCTTCAAGCCACCGCCCTAGCGTCTTCTTTTGTCTGGCAGCCGCATATCTTGCTTGCTGAAGAGCGTTAGGATCTATCCTGATACTGAAGTTTGGCTTTCTGCCTGTCTTTGGTCTGCCAATCTTGGTACTCATATCCCGATTCTAGTTTAGGTAGTACCAAAAGTCAAGAGGTTTATGCCGATTTGATGGCAGCTTCCGAGAAGGAACTTTTCTAATAGAAGTATTCCAGAAAGAGTTTTAGATTCTTTTGGAAATATACTAATGATTAAGGAAGCAAATAAAAAGGAGGACTGAGGAATAACCCCACCCCCCTTTTGCTCATTTTGCAGGTTGGGGAGTAAAAGGATGCTGTGGAATATGAGGGTAGTGCCTGCTAAATAAACAGGAGGCTAGGGAAGGCTGGTTACCGCACACTTTTTTAGCAACAGCTGAGCTTTAAGCCCAAGATGGTTGGCGCTGCACTTATAGTATGGTGGTCTGCCTTTGCCCTCCCTAGCCATGTAACACATTCTGTATGCCTAGATTCCCTACACGTTGGTTTAATCGTAAGGAATGGGGAATATAAAATCACCTGTTGTCGGTATGAAGTCGTTATAGGAGGCGACTATTTTAGCTTCCCAGACCTCGGGTTTGTTCACCTTCTGCCACTGGGCAAAAGAGACCGGCACCCGGTTGAATTGGTCTTCTTGGTCAAACTTGACACGATGGTAAATTGTCATCATGTCAGTCTCGCCTATAGCATTATTAATCGCGTCCCCGTCAAGTGTGCCTGCCCTTTCAATGGCATCAACGAAGACCTGGATTGTTGTATAGCCCACTCCTAGCATTTGGTTCATTGGCTCACCTGTCTCTTCATACCATTTATCAGCCAGTGATTGTGGAGTCGTGTCACCGATACCGGGAGAATCTTGAATTGACGGGTCCCACCACCATTCCAGGCTGACACCCAGCGGTATGTCACCGCCCCAGGCGGCTATATCTGGATAGAAAAGGGCTGCTTTTGAAGCGAAGGCTACCTTGGGTTTAAAGCCCTGCACGAGAGCTTGTCTCATCATTGTCCCATAATCAGGCGGAGGCCAATTGCCCCAAAGTATTTCACAACCGTAATCCATCCACTCCTGTATCAGAGGCGTAAAGTCCGTAGTCCCAGGCGCATATAGGCCAAATAGTTCATCTATGCCGTAAACGTCGTAACCGGCGTCTACTGCTGCTGGAGCAAATCCCAGGTACCAGCCTCTACCGTCCGGGTCATCACAGCCACAGGCAGCCACCTTTTTATTGGTCTCATCACCGTGGGCACCCAGTGCATTCAACCATGTATCCATCACTAAATATCCAGGGTCGCCCGCCCGAAAATCTCCCGGTGGAGCTGGGGTAGCTATAGAAAAACCCATTGCCCAGGTGTATTTCCAAGTGGGGGTAACCTCACTCCGCAGCCCCAGCCAGGGTTCCATGGGACCAATTCCACTAAAGTTCGGTACCTTATACCGCTCAGTTACGTTAGCTACGGGGGAGTTTAGATGTGGCGGTTCTATACCGGTGGTCATGACGTTCACCTTACTACCGAGGATCAGGTCTTCGGCAAGAGTCCCCATCTTTATCGGGTCGCTCTCGCTATTGACAACTAAAACTCTGACCGGTATTCTTTTCCCATACTCCTCTACGTACACTCCACCCAGTTTGTTAATGTCATCAACAGCTGCCTCTACTCCAAAAGAACCGCCCATACCGGCTCCTGCCACCGGGCCGGTTAACGATGTAGTACAGCCCATAAGAATTTCGTCTGGAACCTCTGCCTCTGGCTTGCAACCACCGAAAATCAAGGCCGTCACTAATACAATCACCAATGGAATTAAAAGAAACTTTTTCGGCATTACTTACTCCTTTCCGTAAGATTTTGAGCTATGTTATCCATTACTTAATACACCTTGATTACATCATGCTCCTCCTTTTATATATGTTCATAATCATAATATTCATCGTAGGCTGGCGACTTATTGTCCAGCCCAGTCCCACACCGGCAGCGCTGAGGCCGGTTTTACTTTCTAGAATGGCATTGCTGGCACAACTCCAATGTCGCTCTTTGACAGATGGACTGAGAGACTGGTCAGGGTTATGCCAGCAGCTTTTTACAGTTTTAGTATACTGCTTTATATATTCTCTTCAAGGCTCTAAAGACCACGTCCAGAAGTCCCCGTTTGGGCCGAAAGATACGGCACACAGGGTACTTTTGTCTTAAAGGCTGGTGATGGTGTGAAGGGTAATGTGGTATACTGCTAGGGGTTACAGTGGCATAGATGATGGGTATCACTGTGCTAAAAGCGGGTGAAGGAAGCTTCTCCGCTGAGAGTGGCGGTAGAATTGTCATTTTGTCGGAGGTAATTACCAACATGACCAAGCTTAAACAGGTAGATGAGAGACGACAGCGGCAGACGCAGGACCTGGCTAAGCGAGTTAAGGAACTTAATTGCCTCTATAGCATTTCTAATCTTGCTACGAAACCCGGTATTTCATTCGATGAGATGCTTCAGGGAGTCGTTAATCTCATTCCTTCCGCTTGGCAGTATCCAGAGGTTACCTGCGCACGAATTAGCCTAGAGGGGCAGGGGTTCAGCACAGAAAACTTTCGGGAAACCACTTGGAGGCAGGCCAGTGATATCTTCACGAATGGCAAACGAATTGGCTCTGTTGAAGTCTACCACTTAGCAGAAAAACCTGAAAGCGATGAGGGGCCTTTCCTGAATGAGGAGAGGAGCCTGGTTAATACTATTGCCCAGCTAGTAGGAAACCTCACCGAGAGCAGGAGAGCAGAAGAGGAATTAAAACTTAGAGCTCGGCTTCTGGACAACGCCTTTGATTCAATCAATTTAACCGATTTTGATGGGAATTTTCTTTACGTAAATGAAACGTTCTGCAAATCTCATGGCTACAGCAGGGAGGAATTGATAGGAACGAATATTCGGCAACTGGATATTCCAGAGTATGCCAAGCTTATCAAGCCACGATATCAAGAGATCAGGGAAAAGGGCCAGGCCACATTCGAATCCGCCCATTTCCGCAAAGATGGTTCTATTATGCATGTGGAGGTACATGGCCGTGTTATTGAGTCGGGCAACAGGAAGCTTGCCCTGAGTGTTGACCGTGACATCACCGAGCGCAAGCGGATGGAGGAGGCGCTGAAACACTCAGAAAGTCGCTATCGAGACCTGTTTGAGAGTGCCAGCGATGCCATTTTTATTCGGGATCTGAAGGGCAACATCATTGAGGCCAATCAAGCGGCATCAGTGCTCAGTGGCTACACAGCTGGTGAGCTGGCAAGAATGAACATATCTGAGCTTCTTACGCTCGAGAGCTTAGAAACTGTTATGGAGAGTCAGCAAAGGCAGCTCGCGGGCCAGACTATTAGCCAGCGCTATGAGGTAGAACTGACGAGGAAGGATGGGACAAGGGCGACTATGGAGGCGATGGAGAGGCTGATTACCCGTAATCAGCAGCCGGTGGCTATCCACAGTGTAGCCAGGGACATAACGGAACAGAAGCGGGTCCGTGAATACATGCGCACCTATGCCGAACGAGTCACCAAGACACAGGAGGATGAACGCAAACGCGTCGCCCGAGAACTCCATGACGATACAGCTCAAGCCTTGGTCAGCTTGGGGATGGATATTGGTTCTCTGACTGTGGCTACGGGACAGCTCCCTCGGGAGGTCAGGAAGCGTCTGAAAGAACTACGTAGCAGGACCAGCGATATATTACAGGGGGTACGTTCTCTAAGCCAGGCCTTGCGACCGCCTATGTTAGAAGAGTTAGGTCTGTTGGCGGCATTGCAAGAGCTAACCAATGACCTAGTTGACCAGTACGGAATTGATGCTCAATTTCAGTTACAGGGCACGATACGACGATTCCCTCCAGATGCAGAACTGGCGTTGTTCCGGATTGCCCAGGAAGCTTTAAATAATGTGGTGAAGCACACGCGGGCAACTAAGGCTGCAGTCCGGGTGAACTTCAGCCCGACGAAGGTTAAATTAACCATCACTGATAATGGTCAAGGTTTTGAATTCCACGAAGTAATGAATAATTTGGCCTACTCGGGCAAACTGGGGTTGATGGGGATGCAGGAACGAGCTAGGTTACTTGGCAGCACCCTGGATGTGCAATCTCAGTTGGGTAAGGGAACAACCGTGGCGCTAGAGGTGTACCAATAGGCACAACTATTGAATATCATCAATCGAGAGAAAGCCAGTTCGCAGACCAGCGATGACAGCTTCAGTTCGCGACCCTACTCTTAGCTTCGAAAAGATGTCAGCCAGATATCCCTTCACCGTACGCAGGCTAAGCCCTAGCTGTGCGGCAATATCCTTATTGGTCATGCCCTGGGCTGCCAGCTTGATAATTTCCAACTCTCTAGCTGATAGTTTTTCTCCCCCTTCCAACAGCACTGCTTTTGTTGTGTAGCGAGCAGCATTCTTGAGAAGGCGGTGCCCAATCGAGGGAGACAGTACCATCTCGCCGGCAACTACCCCACGTACAGCCTGTACCACCTCTTCACCAAAGACACTCTTCGTCAAGTAGCCGGCAGCTCCGGCTTGCAAAATCCCGAGGATATATTGATCATCGCTATGAATAGTGAGTACCAGCACTGCAATCCTCGGATGTGCTGCTTTAATCTGCCGTGTCGCCTCCAGGCCATCCAGTTTAGGCATGCCTATATCCATAATCACCACATCTGGCTCACATTCGTCAGTGAGCTTAACTGCCTCCTCGCCATCACCAGCCTCGGCTACAACTTCAAAATCGGTCTGTTGCTCCAGGACACTCCTGATTGAGTGACGCAGCAGAGGGTGGTCATCAGCCACGAGAATGGTAATTCTGCCTGACTTCCCAGAGGGTACACCAGATTCTGAAAGTGCTTCGGTCATAATCAGCAATATTCTACCTTAGTCGGGACTAGGACACAAGTACCCTGTGTGGCATATGTTTTGGCCAGAGGGGGGACTTCAGGACGTAGTCAGTGGAGTCTTGAGGAAAATATGGAAAGCAATATACCGAAACTAAAAGCTTCGAGTCAAATCTACCCGCAACATTGCTTCTGCTCAATGGCTACACAATTTGACGTTCTGTGCAATCTGCACATACAAGAGTCTTTACCCTTTTATTAATTACTTCCTAAGACTACTGAAATAGTTCCATATAAAAAGAGAACTTGTTATTGACATGACAATTTGGGGAGACTAGGATATAAAGTACTGGAAAATGATATGAGCTTAGGCATCGAAGATGATAGCTCTACAGGAAGCCTGTACTGTCCAAAGGTCTTGGTTACTGCGGCAACACTAACTTAATAAGTGGTACAATTATGTGGGGCAGGTCACCCCTCTGCTTGGTATACGAAAATTCTGCGGTTAAAGAAAGTAAGCTATTCTAAAGCCTTCAGAAACAGCGTCAATTACAAACCTGGGTTCCTTGGCATCGCCGACGCAATAGACCTCAGGAACTTTGCCTTTAAGTTCAATGAATAATTTGTCATTCGGCTTAGAACCTGCAGCCAAGACTATAGTATCGGCTTCAAGCAGGTGTTCCTTACCATCCTTATCTACTATAACCATACCCTGCTCAGTGACTTCCTCAGAAGTGACACCAACATGAAATTTAGTGCCATGTTCACCTAATCTCTTGACACTCAAGTCGCGACTATGGGGATTCACTTTGGCTCCTAACTCTGGTAACACTTCGCAAATAGTTATCTGCTTTCCTCTCCCGGCTAAAAACTCAGACACCTCAAGGCCTACCATGCTTGCCCCAACAACTACCACCTTCTCTCCCACCTCTACCCTGGCGGTAAGGACATCCACAGCAGTAACTACTTTCGCTTTCTCCAGCCCTTTTATTTTCGGCACAAGAGTCTGTGCCCCCGTCGCGATAATAACAGCATCGGGCTGCTGGCTCAAAATTATTTCTTTAGTTGCTTCCTTTCCCAGCTCCGCCGTAATACCAGTCTTCTCAATCTGCCCCTTGAGATACACAGGTAGGAGGCTCATGTTCTGTTTCCCCGGAGCTTTGTCAGCAGCCAATACCTGCCCGCCTAGTTCTTTATTTTTTTCGTAAAGTGTTACACTGTGTCCTCTTATCACTGCAACTCGGGCAGCCTCCACCCCCCCAGGTCCTCCGCCAACCACGAGCACCTTTTTAGACTTCTGTGCCTTAGTTATTGGGTAAGGATACTCTGCCTCATAACCACATCTGGCATTAATAGAACAGTGCAACCCTTTTGTCTCCAAGCCGAGCTGGCTAACTGGTTCGCACTGATAGCAGCAAATACACGGGGTTATATCTGATAACTCCCCAGCAGCTACTTTCTCTGGGAAATATGGGTCTGCAAGCAGTTGTCTACCGAAGGCAGCAAAATCGGCTTTTCCTTCGCTTATTGCTGAATCTGACAGTTCAGGCGTAAGCCGCCCGTACGCGAAAACAGGGATGTTGACTGCTCTTTTTATAGCGGCTACTAGAGGAAGCCTCTCCCCTGAGTCAAGCGGAAGTAAGCCATAGTGAAGATATGGCCCATAACCCCAAGTGGAGAGATGTAGAGCATCTGCCCCATTAGCTTCGAGGAGTTTGGCTATCTCTATAGCATTCTCCAGGGTATGTTCTTGCTCCGCTCCAAGGATTTCTATACCACCGTATTCCCGGGCATTAATACGTAGTAATACCGGAATGTCAACTGCTTCTTTTACGCCACTCAATACTTCAATCGGGAAGCGCGCTCGGTTCTTGATGTCACCTCCATATTCATCATCACGTTTATTCCAGACAGGAGACAGGAAATTAGCCAGAAGATACTGATGACACGAGTGCAATATTACGCAATCGAAGCCAGCTTTCTGGCAACGTACAGCGGCGGTGATAAAGCACTCTTTAACTTCTTCCATTTCATCTCGGGTAAGAGCACGGCTTGCTTCATAGTACGGATAGGACATAGCTGAAGGTGCCACCGGCTGTTGACCAGTTATGTGACGATGAGCAGCAGCTCCAGAATGATATAGCTGGATGCAGGTACGGGCACCATTCTTTTTCATAGCTTCAGCTAGGCGGCTGAGACCAGGGATATATTTATCATCATGAAGGTCAATCTGCGAAATGAACCCTCTTCCAACAGGGAACTGAACACAAGCAGCTTCTACAATAATAAGACCACAACCACCCTTGGCACGCTCGGCATAATAGTCTATCTGTCTCTGAGTAATATAGCCGTCTCTATCAGCATACTCAGTAATCATCGGTGACATGACGACACGATTCCTGACTTCCATCTTTCCAATTTTCCCTGGTTGGAAAAGCCTATCTAGTTTAGTATTAGTCATTTCATCCCCCTTTTCTTTGGAGGTACCTTATACAGAAGGTACCTATAGTGCACGGATAGTCATTCCCACTTCGAAGTTGTTGAGCCACTCTTTTCTCATGCGCCCAGACTAGTAACTAAAATTGAACACTCAATCCCCTCTGTTCCATTCCTTATTAGGATAGCTCTACCTCAGCTGATAACCTTCTACTTGGTGGTCTATGTCAAACGGTAAACTAATTATAGCTCATTTTGCAACCCCAGCACTAGAGGCGCTAGTGTGTGCATCTGGTATGGCGGATATCACCAAGATCATTACCAGGGTCTAGGGAGGAGATTGGTTAAGACCTGTTACCATATGCATCACTTGCTCGCAGATGTTTGTCACCCTATCAGCACTCCGCTCAAGATTGTGAAGCTATAAGGGGCTTAAGTCTGTACTGAGCTCGCCATGGTAGAGGCTGTAATGGTAAACTGAGTGGGCTGGATGCTGACCGCTCTTGGGGCTGGATTATTTTTGAGTACACGGAATCTACTGTTGGAGAGTAAATCGTACAAACGAAAGACGTTCCATTTTTGTAACTCCGGTCCCATCCATTCAAGTTCACTAGGCAGCATTGGGTTGGGGTCAAGAAGGGAGATCCTAGCCGTGGCCTCTTCCTTGACCCAGCCCTGGTTGATTGCCTCCCTCAGAGTCTCTAGCCAATTGTGGATGAATTCTGCCTGCTCTTCTGGAGGCACCTGGTAGGGCTTGGGCTATCTTCTAGCCCAAGCCCTATAAATTGGTTTAGTCATAAGTGATGGGGAATATCGGGTCAGCCGTCGCCGGTACGAAGTCGTGCTTAGAATACACTACCGGGAGTTCCCATACCCATGGATTGTCGGTCTTGTACCACTGACCAAAGAACATCGGCACCCAATTATAGTGCGTATCTTTGTCAAACTGCACCCGATGGTTAAGTGTATATATATCCATATCGGGTATAGCTTCATTAAGCGCATCCCCATCCAGTGTGCCGGCCCTTTCGAAGGTATCCATTGCCATTTGGATATAGTAATAGCTCCATCCGATATTTGGGTTTAATGTTTGACCTGTGTCTTCAGTCCATCTTTCCAAGAGCGACATTGGAGTTGTGTCACCGATACCGGGGCACTGTTCAGGGTCATATGCTGGGTGCCACCACATCTCTATACCGACACCGTACGGCAGGTTACCACCCCAGGCAGTTACCTCAGTATAGAAGAGGGCTGCTCTTGCTGCGCCAACCATCTTGGGCTGAAAGCCCAATTCGTGACATTGTCGCCATAATGCCCCAAAAGGAGGAGCCGGACAATTGCCCCAGAGTATCTCCACATCGTTATCCTTCCACTCGTTTATCATGGGCGTAAAGTCCGTGGCGTCAAGAGGAAACAGGCCTACTCCTCTGTCTTCACCTATGACATTAAAACCCCATGACTCTAGTCCTATAGGCATTGCTTCGTACCAACCTCTGCCATCTGGTTCATCTGAGGCAAAGCACCCCACTTGCTTGTTGGTCTGATCACCAAACATATCAATCCAGGTTTTCCATGTATCTAGTATCGTATATCCTTCCTTCTCATACCCGTGATGTCCTGGTGGAGCTGGGGTACCTATACCAAAACTCGATGCCCAAGTATATTCCCAAGGTTGATCAACCGCTTCCCGCATAGCTAGCCAGGGTTCGAGAGGACCACCTCCAAAGTGTGGGATCCTATACTTATCAGCTATGACAGCTATGGGGGAGCGCATGGGTGGCGGTTCACAATCGGATACAAACATGTGTATATCATCGCGGAGAACCATGTCCTCGGCAAGAGGCCCTACCTTTATCGGATCACTCTCGCAATTGGCTTGTATGAGTTTAACGGGCAATTTTTTCCCGTACTCTTCGATATATATTCCACCCAGGTTGTTGAGATCTTCGACAGCCGCTCTCAACCCCCACATGCCGCCTTGACCGAAACCGGCAAACATGCCCGTTTCCGAGCCAACGTCACCAAGACGAATTTCTTTTGGAACTTCCTCCGTCGGCTTAGCACAACCGCCGAAAATTAAAGCCGTCACCAACACAACCGCCAGTGGAATTAAAAGAAACTTCTTCACTGTTACTCATCTCCTTTCCTTAAGATTTTGAACTTTGTAACCCATTACCCGATTTACCTTACTTACATAATGCCCTCCATCTTAGATTTTATTCCTCTCCCTCTCTCACCTCGAATACCACTCTAGATTAAAAAGGGCACCAGCCACCGCAACTAGATTGCGATTCCAGCATCCTTGTACCATCCCATTAACATCCTCTACACCAGCACTACAATTATGTTATTCTCAAGTCTCTTTCATATAGTTGGGCTCTAATGTAATCCCTTTTTTAGACTTTGTCAATACCATATTCTAAATCAGTGACGGATTCGCGTGCATAACATTTGAAGGATTGAAAATCAGTGGAAGTAACA
>Ga0209427_10009280_pt1 | contig 10991 bp, 9 predicted proteins | sample DeeMarSWOR136_30_FD_187465 | JGI IMG/M metagenome (GOLD analysis project Ga0209427, IMG submission 187465) | Marine sediment microbial communities from White Oak River estuary, North Carolina - WOR-1-36_30 (SPAdes) (version 2) | ecosystem: Environmental > Aquatic > Marine > Intertidal zone >... | reverse complement strand
ATACCGCTTATTAACAGAATATTATTTTTAATTTTTTTCCTCATATCATATTGTTAATCATGTAATAGATTTGCTTTCTTCTAATATTTTTTCAGCAGTATTTTTCCAAGAAAATCTATCTTTGCATATTTTTCTTGCATTCTTTCCTAATTTATTTTTTAAATCTTCATCATTAATTATTTTACTTATTTTCTCAGTCAAATCATCAATAGAATAGGGATCTGCTAAAAATCCAGTTACTCCATTGGAAATTACTTCGTCAGTTGCTACAGATATTTTTGGATAATCAGGCTTTAATCCAATGCAAGGTACTTCAGAAGCCATTGCTTCCAGATATACTATTCCAAAACCTTCGTATGTTGAAGTAAGAGCAAATAAATCTGCTATTGAGTAAAACCTCTCGATATCATTTCTTTCTCCAGTAAAAATGATTTTTTTAGAAAGATTTAATTTTTTTGCAAGTTCTTTTAAATATTCTCTTTGTGCTCCTTTTCCAACTACTACTAAAAATACATTTTCATTTAAGATCTTTTTTAATGATCTCATAAGCAATTCAACATTTTTTTCAAATGAAAGTCTGCATACTGTTAGAATAATTTTAGAATTTTCAGGTATATTTAATTCCTTAAGTAAATTCTTGTCCTTTTCTGAGGGATAAAATTTTTTTGTATCAATTCCTGGTGGTATAACCGCAACTCTATTTTTATCTATATTATATAAATCACAAATCTCTCTAGCCCTTGTTTTACTTAGAGCAACTACCTTATTACACTCTTTTATAACTTTTTTCTCCATTAAAATATACTGAGGATATATATTTTTTACATAAGACCTTAAAAATATATCAGCACTTGGATATGATTTGTATCTTTTTATTAGATTTGATGCAACCGCATGTATAAAGAAAATAATCGGTATCTTTTTTTTGAATGCATTACATGAAGCAAAAGCTTCTAGAAAAAAATTAGACCAAATAATATCATAATCAAAGGGTTCTTTATTTAGAAATTTTTCAAGTCTCTTTGCGTAATAAGTTGGAGCCAATAAACTAAGTGGATATGTATGAATTTTATAGTATGGATGTCTGATTATTTTTATATTCTCATAAGTTTCATATTTAGGGAGGGTTTTTTTAAGTTGTGAGCAAACAACTGTTGGTTCATGACCAATTTCTATTAATTTTTTTGAAACGTTATAAATATAACTTTCAATACCTCCAGTTGACGGATAAAATGCTATATTTTGTAACTGGATTTTCACGATGGTTCAATTACTCCTTTTATCTGGTTTTAGTTATAACTTATTGTATCAATTTTTGATATTAAATAAATATAAAGATATATAGGATTGTAAGAATCCAAAATCATTATTTTTTAATGATTTCTTTAGTAGACTTATAATAAATTTTGGTCTTAGATAATAATTTCTACCTGCAATAACACAATATCTTTCAATTTCTTTTTTAGTAAAAGGACTTAATTTTCTTTCTAAACCAGCATCTACAACATACTCATTTTCAGAAATCAATCCTTTATCAACTGCTTCTTTCCATAAATCCGAACCAATAACATATTTCAAAGGTAAAAAAGAAACAGAATCCAAAGGTAGTTTTTTAGAAAATTTAATAGTTTTTTCAAAATGTTTCTTTGTTTCCATAGGTGCTCCCAGGATAAATGAACCTACAATAAAAAAACCAATTTTGTGACTAAGATTTATAGCATATTTTATTTTATCAAGGGTTGTTTTTTTGTTGTAAAAATCAAGGATTTTTTGATTTCCTGATTCAAGACCAAAATATATGTGATAAACCCCTGCTTTTTTCATCTTTTTAAATAATTTTTCTTCTACAGCATCAACTCTTACCCCAAAAAGTATAATTTTAAAATCCATTTTTTCTTTTATAATTCCATCAAATATTTCATTTGCAAGTTTTTTATTACAAAGAAAATTATCATCTACAAAGGCCACATACTTGTAATTTTCTTTATGAATCTCTCTTAGTTCTTCTAAGACATTTTTTGAAGAACGGGTTCTAAAGTCTTTCATACTAACAGAATGCCTAGAACAAAATCTACATTTGAAAGGACATCCCCTGCTTGTAATAATAGAAGTAAATTCTCCTTTTTTGATTTTAGGATTGTATCCAGTTCCATAATTATATTTTTTTACAGGATTTCTATATGGAAAAGGGATTTTATCAAGATCCTGGATAAGTTCCATTGGCGCTCCCTTTTTTATCTTGTTATTTTCTTTATAATATATTCCGGGTATGTCAGAAAATGAAATTTCTCCCTTAATTGCCTTTTTAATACTAATGATTACCTTTTCACCATCCCCTTGGACACATATATCTGCTTTTGTTTCTTCAAGAGCTTTTTTTGGAACCAAGGTACAATGAGCACCACCAATTATAACTTTAATTTCTGGTTTAATTTCTTTAATTTGCTTAATTATTTTAATTGCACCTGGAAGTAAAGAAGTTATAATGGTTATCCCTACAACATCTGCTTTTTTTACTTCGTTTATTAGTTTTTTTTCGTCAAAGATCTCAGCAGCAAAATCAAGTAAGGTAACCTTATCTCCTTCTTTTTCAATGTCATTTGCAATATATAGTAAACCTAATGGTGGAGCAACACCTTGATATGAAACAACATCACTACTTTTATTAACAAAAGAGTGGTTAGTTGGGGGATAGATTAGTAAAAAATTAATTATTTAGCCTCCATGATTAATTAATTGTATCTGGATTGTGTATAATATCTATTCTTTTTATATCTATTGATTCAAAAAATTACTTATAATCTACTCATATCTAGTGTTTGGAAACTCTATGAATCAAAAGAATAATGACAAAAAAAGCAATAATGAAGATTGGTGGAAGGTATATGTTAAACAGATGAATGCAGATAAAACACTTGCAATACACTCAGGATATTTTGAAAAAGGTATTAAAACACATGAAGAAGCAATAATTAATAAAAATAAGGTCATTGAAAAACTTCTTAATTTAGAAAAACTTGGAAAAAAGAAGAGTATAATTTTAGATGCAGGATGCGGTGTTGGAGGTACATGTATATATCTTGCTAAAAATTATCCTCATATAAAATTCCTAGGACTAAATGTCTCTCCAATTCAAATAAAACTCGCACCAAAATTTTCAAAACAAAGTCAAGTAAGTTCGAATACTGATTTTATTTTAGGAGATTTCCTTGAGATAGGGTTAAAAGATAAATCTATTGATGGTATTTTTGCAATAGAATCTATAACTCGTGCAAATGACATTAAAAGATTTTTACAGGAAGCATCAAGAATTTTAAAAATAAATGGAAAAATTGTTATTGATGATGCATTTATTTTCAGAAAACCATCTAGATATTTAACAAAACTTGTATATAAGGCATATTGTAAGACATGGAAAATTCCATCAATGGAGTCTTTTGAAATTTTTAAAACAGATTTAAAAGAATTAAAATTTTATGATATAAAAATAAAAGAAATTACAAAAAATACTTGGTTGTCTTTTTTTATAATAAATTTAAAATTTCTAATTTATTCTTTTTTTTCAAATCCCGGTCAAAAAATAAAAAGCACAGAGAATAACGCAATTAATGAAAAATCTTCTATTTTAAATAATTCATTAGTACATACTTTTTTAATGTTTTCAACATCAATAATTCTCATATTAAATCGCAACGTTAGAAAAGTTATAATAACAGCAGTTAAAAAAGGATAATAAGATAAATAAGTAGTTATTTAAATAATAATAAAATAATTAGTTTCTAATATATGAGTAATTTAAATCCTTGGACTACTGAAGACGAAAAGAACCATTTTCCTTGTGCTATGGAATGGTGGTGCTCAGAAGGTTTTTTTAAAACGATTGAAGATAATAAGAAATGGAGTTTTAACTCATCAATTACATTAGGTTGCACTAGGAAAGGAGAAGTTGGAGCCATGTTGAAAACTACTCTTTTCGACCAAGAAAATGACAAACGTTATGAATATGAGAATCTGAACTATCATGGTATTATCAATACCTCTCCATGGAAAGATTTACCTAAACTAAAAACTGTATATAAAAAAGATGATGTTTTTAATATTAATCATAATGAATCATTTATAAAGGGTCTATTTCCCTCATATAAAATCCATATGATAGACAAGAAAAATAATATTTTATATGATTTCAACTTAAATTCAAAATCTACACCGCATTGGGTTGCACAGGATATTACAGATGGATGGCTTCCATGGGGTCTTGGTTTCTATAGATATGGATTCATACCAAAATTGGATTTATATGGTGAATTGAAAATTAAAAATGAAAAATTAAATGTGAAAGGCATCGGTTATTTTGAACATGCGTGGGGAGATTGGTCTTTTCAAAATCCAATTAATTCTTTTATAGATCTAAAAAAAGCCATCTCTATATATGCTAAACTCGGAGGTTGGTGGCTGAATAATCACACATTAAAGATTCCAAAGTCTATTTCTTTTACTAGTGAAAATAATCCAATTGGTTACGATTGGGTATGGGCAGTTTTAGATAACGGATGGACCATTTTCTATGGAAACATAATGCTATGGATAATGAAAGGTCCAGCAGCAGGAATATTAATTTTATCTAAAGATGATAAAAATTATGAAGATTATTGCAATTTAGAGTTTTTATATAAAAATATAAAATGGTCAAAATATTATGATTTCTGTTATCCAACTGATTTAGAAGTAATTGCTGGAAAGAATAAAGAAAAATTATATTTAAATTTTAAAATGACTAGTGAGTGTAAAGAATTTGTTCAAGAGTTCCCTAAAGGAAAATATTGGCAAGCCTTTGTTATTTGTGAAGCACCCGGTGTAGTTGATGGATATTATTTTAACGGTGAGAAAAAGATAAAATTGAAGGGTTTTTGTAAGATGGAACCACAGAGACAAATCTCAAAACTTGGACATAATTCTTTAAGACTTGATTTCCTATTACCACCGAAAGGAGTTTCTGCTTCACTTTATTTAGATTCGCACCTTTTAAGAAAGAAAATAAAAGCTCAAATACAGTTGTTTCCAAAGCCAAAGATAACTTTTTCTAAAAAGTAATTATAGCGATCAAGAAAAAAACTAAACTATTTTCGACTAACATTACTTTGTAAATTAATAAACTTCCAACCATTAATCAACATATCAAAGTCATATCGTAGTATGCTTCTATATATCTGACTAAGAATATATTTAGGTCTTAAATAAAACGTTTTTATCGCTTTTGTTGTATATGCTATCAGTTCTTCCCTAGTTAAATTTCCCAAACCCTTCCGTGAATCAGCTAACTCTACAAATGTATCACTTGATATTTTACCATCTTCTACTGCTTCTTTCCATAACTGACTACCTATAATATATCCTAAAGGTCCAAAACTTGCAATATCAATTGGTAAAGAACAGGCAAACTTGATAGTATTTTCAATATGTTGTTTAGTTTCTATAGGTGCACCAAGGATGAAGGAGGCGTTTATGAAGAAACCCATTTCTCTTGCTAGGTTAACAGCTTTTCTTATTTGCTGCAGTGTGGTCTTTTTATTATAATAATCAAGGACATCCTGATTTCCTGATTCAATGCCATATGTTATCAAAGTGACACCTGCTTTTTTCATTTTCTTGTATAATTTTCTATCTGCAGGATACACCCTGGCACCATCAATCAAGAAGTCTACATCAGTTCCAATCTCTAGTAGCATATCAAATATTTTATGAGCCCTCTTGTTGTCTGCAAGAAAATTATCATCAACAATAACGATACTGTTAAATTTTTCATCCAATTCTTGTATCTCTTTTACGACATTTTCAGCAGAACGCTGTCTAAATCCCCATTCTTTAAAGATATTGTTATATCTTGTGCAAAAGCGACATTTAAACGTACAACCTCTACTTGTTTCAATTGCGGTTACTTTTTTCTTTAATTTAAATCCAAAAGGAAAATCACCATAATCATATTTATCAACGAGGGAATGAGCAGGGAATGGCAAAACATCTAGGTTGTCTATTACCTCTATTGGTTTACCTTTATTGATTAAATTATTATCCCTATAGTAGATGCCATGAATATCTGATAGTTTTTTCTTTCCCTGTATATATTTTGCTATATCAAGAATTACATGTTCTCCTTCACCTACAACGCTAATATCTGCATATGGGATATCCTTCAAAGCATGTTCTTGAACAAAAGAGCAATGAGGTCCACCTATAATTAGCGGTATATCTGGATCTATTTGTTTAACCATTGTAGAAATATTTACTGCAGGTATTAATTCGTCTGTATAGATGGTCATACCAACTGCGTTTGATGACACTAGAGATTTTTTTAATTGTTCCTTAGTAACGTCTTCCATATGATAATCTAGGATTTCTACATTATGTCCATTTTGTTCTAGCATTGCTCCTAGATATAGCATTCCTAGTGGTGGGTGAACTGAAGGTGCATTTATAAAAAATTTGCTAAGGTTTTTTTGTTCCCCAGGTTTAATGAAAAGAAATTTCATAAACTTTTCTCCCAACTGAGAAATTCGTAAGAATTTATTAGATATAAATACTTTCGTCCCAAGAATCTACTGATTAATTATTATCGTATAAAACTAAGAAAAGAAAAACTCTTTATATGAAAGAAGAATAAAACAATAAAAATTACAAATATTAAAAAGAGATGAATTTCTTGAGACCAGAACATAGTTTTAGAAGGATTATTCAACATTTGGATAAAATTTTTATTAACAATAAGAATTTTGAAATGAAAGACACTATTATTGTAGTAGGTTCCCCCAGATCTGGGACAACTTTACTCATGGAAATTTTAGGAGTAATTCCAGGTTACAAAAGCTTGTTTGAACCATTAAGTCCTTTATATTATCCTGAAACTATTAAAGTTGGATTTCAACCTAGAACATATAGACCACCTTCTGTAGAGTGGAAAGAAGGTGAGGAGTATTTAAAAAAAATTTTTACAGGTAATGTTATATATGACTCAAGTTGGCTTGAAAAAGGAGATTATACAAAAAAAATTTTTAGCGAAATCATCATAAGTTATCTAGATCAATTAAAACCAGATAAAATAATTCATCAACTGCTGGGTAACAAGCTCTTAATAAAATTTGTAGGTCTTAACAGGTTACTTCCATGGGTGGCAGAGAGATTCCAATTACGAAGTATAATATTTATAATTCGACATCCATGCGGTTATGTAGCATCTCGCATGAAACCAGGTTATAAACCACCTAATGGATTACCTGTCAATATTAAACCTATTCCTACACCAGAAGAACTTTTTAATGAAGCAACAAAAATTAAGGGAGTAGAAACAAATTTATTAAATAGAATAAAAAAAATAAAAACTCTAGATGAAATTTTAGCCACATCATGGTGTCTGGATATGTATGTTCCACTATCCTACCAGAAATCCCATCTATGGACACTTGTAACTTATGAAAAACTGATAAAAGAAGGTGAAAAAGAAATTAAACGTCTTTTTAATGAAATTGGTGAAAAAAAAATCCCAGGTTCGGCTTATCGTCATTTGAAAATGCCCAGTAGCTCAACTCATAAAGATCAAGAAAGTATTGTAAAGAAAGCAGATGAACAATTATCTAAATGGAAAAAAAGGTTATCAAAAGATCAAATTGAAAGAATTCTTGATTTAGTTTCTGCTTTTGGACTTGATTTTTATACAAAGGATTTAGAACCCGATTATGAAAACATTTGTATTAAAAACATTTAAAAGATTTTGTTAAAAAATTTTTATTATGCAATTCTTCCCTTAAGCATAAAAAGAAATCTTAATCCATGCATTAGTAAACTTAAATCATTTCTTGATATTCCTCTATAGATTTGACTCAGTAAATAAGAAGGTCTGAAGTAAAATTGTTTATAACCCAAATTTATGTAATCAAAAATTTCTTGTCGGGTTAATTTTCCTAGTCCATTATCAGAACCTGCAAAAATTAAGGTTACATCTTTTGTTATTTTTTTACTTTCTACTGCCCAATCCCAGAGTTCAGATCCTCTAATATATATTAGTGGTCCAAAACCTGCAATATCCAAGGGTAAAGAACGTGCAAATTTTATAGTTCTTTCAAGGTGTTCTTTTGTTTCAATAGGTGCTCCCATAATGAAATTTCCAATTGTAATAAAATTCATTTCTTTACTCAGATTAATTGCATTTTTTATTTGTGAAAGTTTTGTTTTCTTTTTATAAAAATCAAGTACATCTTGATTACCTGATTCAAGTCCGAAATATAGATATTTAACTCCTGCTTTTTTCATCTTTTTATAAAGTTCTCTTTCTGCAGCATCAACTCGTGCACCATGGATACCAATTTCGAAATCCATACCCATTTTATTAAGTTCATCAAATATTTTATGCGCTCGTTTTTTATCTACTAGAAAATTTTCATCAACTATATTTATTGATTTATATTTTTTACCAATTTCTTCTAATTCTGCTAAGACATTTTCTGCAGATCTTTGTCTGAATTTAAATCCTGGGATCATGCTGTCATAACGCGAGCAAAAACGGCAATCAAACGGGCATCCTCTACTTGTTAAAACTGCAGTCATCTTTTTCATATGATACCCAAAGGGAAGATCGCCATATTCATATTTTTCAACTAAGTGACGAGCAGGAAATGGAACTTCATTTAAGTCTTCAATAATCTGTATTGGTTTACCTGTTTTTATCGATCCGTTATCTTGATAAAAAACTCCATGAATATCAGATAGTTTTTTCTTACCCTGTAAATATTTTGCCAAATCAAGAATTACATGTTCCCCTTCGCCTGTTACGCATACATCTGCTTGAGGGAATTCTACTAGGGATTGTTTTTGTTGGAATATACAATGAGGTCCCCCGATTAAAAATGGTATGTCAGAGTCAATTTCTCTAATAGTTTTAGAAATTTTTATAGCAGCGTTTTTGTCAAAGGTATAAATAGTCATACCTACTGCATCTGATGAATTCATTGCATTTTTCAGTTTTTCCTTTGAAACATCTTCCATGTGATAATCTAAAACTTCTACTTCATGACCATCTTTTTCTAAAATTGCACCCAGATAAAGTAAACCTAATGGTGGGGATGTTGCCAGTGTCAAAAGTTTTTCTCTTTTGCCCCTGTCTCCTGCCTGAATAAGTAGAAATTTCATTTACTCTAGTCCCCCAAGGTTATATCCTATAAGAATATATCACATATAAATGCTACTCTATTATATTCTTTTTTAAATTATATCTATAACAAGAAAATAATTTTTTATAAAGTTAATTTTCATCGCCAATTTTCTTAATCTACGTAATTATCTCATGCAATCTAAGAACTGCGTTTTTATCTCCTTCTGGTCTGGGTAATTTTTCTATTAAATTTTTTGAATTTTTCATATAATTTTCATAATTTTTAAAAATTTCTTCAATTGCATTTTGCATTTTTTCCTTTTTAAAATAGGTTTTAGATAGTCTTATACATGTTCCATGTCTGACTAGATTGTCTAAAAAATACTGTTGCTCACCATTTAAAGGAATCCCTATTGCAGGTTTTCCTGAATAGGCTGAATTATATACAGTTCCTCTACCACCATGTATTATTGCAAGGTCTACTCTTTTGTTGATTTGTCCAATATTGGGAATGAATTTTTTCATAAGGATATTTTCATTTAATTTTGGGATTTCATTTTCCTCAAGTAAACTCGTATAAGTAGCAATAACATTGTAATCAGTTTGATTTAAAATTTTTAAAACCTCTAAAAATATATCCTTCATAATAAAAGAGCTTCCCATTGTAAGAAGAATTTTTTTCCCTGGTCTTTTAAAATGGTTTTCTATTTGGTCATCTTTTTTAATATTTTTTTTAAAAAGATCATCTGATAGAATTGGTCCAATGTAGTTTTTCTCAGGATAATCTTTTGTAGGTTTCAATCCTAAAAAATTAATATCATCACATAAAAGAGTGTAATTTCCTAACATTATTTCTTGAAAACCCCTAAATCGCTTATCAATATTAATCTTGCTAGCAATTCTATTGAATTTTTTCGTAATTGGTCCTTTATAATTTAATGTATACCAGTTGTTAATAAGGTTTTTAATGTTATGGGGTACAAGCATGGTAAACATGTTTTCTGAAATCTCTGGATATGTTGCAAAATTTGCTTGGTTATAGGGGGGTGCCAAAATTCCAGATATTATTGAAATCAATGGAACTTTTGCATAATATGGTGCTATTAAACAATCTAGGTAAGAACTTGTTTGAACTAATGCTCTAATCCCTGAATTTTGATAAATCAATGCCTGATTTTTAATTAGATTAATCATTTCCTCATCAGTACTATTCATAAAATAACTGGTTATATCTGGTCCACTAGCAATAGGTCTAATTTGTTTAATTTTAAATCCATTTTCTTCTGCTAAATATTCGTATTTGCCTCCATGACTAAATATTACAACTTTTCCTCCCATTTCTTCATATTTTAATGCAATTTTTATAAAAGGATAACTTTCTCCTAAATCAAAAAAACCTGGGAAAAAACCTATCAAAGGTTTTTTTTCTGAGTTAATCATTTTTAATCATCAATAGTAAATGCTATAAATTTACAAATATAAATCTTTATATTATTTATTTTGTAACTTTACTAATCATTTTATTTAAATAAAATAAAAAATAATATTTAGAATCGAATTTAAATCTTGAGTCTAAATAATGTTATTACTTCAAGAACTGCATCATCAAATTTTCCATCAATATCATATGCAATAATTTTTATTGTATGCGTTGGATTAAAGATAAGTCTTCTAAAAAGTATAGGTTTGGTTATTTGATATTCATAGGGGGCTTCTGTGTCAGTTGCTACAAGGGTTCCATCTATATAAAATTCAACTTTTTCTATTCCTGAGTCGTCATTTACTTCTGCAACAACTTTAGTATTGCCTGTTAAAATTGTCTTTTTTGAAGAGAGACTAAAAACTGGAT
>Ga0209427_10009279_pt1 | contig 10991 bp, 11 predicted proteins | sample DeeMarSWOR136_30_FD_187465 | JGI IMG/M metagenome (GOLD analysis project Ga0209427, IMG submission 187465) | Marine sediment microbial communities from White Oak River estuary, North Carolina - WOR-1-36_30 (SPAdes) (version 2) | ecosystem: Environmental > Aquatic > Marine > Intertidal zone >... | reverse complement strand
AATTTTTGAAGTAATTTTAACAAATTCATCAATTACTTCCGTATAAGTGCTAATAAAGATGATCTCCATGGATTCAATTAAATCTGTAAATTGCTGCTTATATAAATAAAAAATGGCATTTCCTAAAAATTCAAATGAAAAATTCTTTATTATATTCTCACTTATTCTACACCAAAATTTCCTAGGGATTGTTCTTATTAAAAATCCCTGTATTCCATTGGATACGAGGGCAAATTGTCTTAAAGAATCCCAATCTTTTTCATTAATATTTCCTCCACCAATTAAGATAAGCATTCCAAAGTCGGTTGAAAATTTTGAAATATCCTTGATTTCGGGTCCAATAAGAGTAATTGTCCCATTCTTGATATGATTAATAATTTCTACATTGGAGAAGGGAAAGACTAGAGAAAAAGACTTATTACCGATCCCTCCTAATTCCAGCTTTGTTTCTTCTTGAAGAATTATTTCCTTATATTTATCTAATTCAACTTTGATATCATATTGTTCAAATAATTTAGTAGGGTTTGGATGTTCTTTATAAATATATACATTTTTACCTTTTTGAGACTCGGAATCAATGTAATTTTTTAAATTTTCAACAAACTCTTCAAATAAATCGATTTTCATAAAATTCCATTTGTTTTTCTATAATAATAATAAATAAAAAAAAGATAAATAGTTTTAACTCTCAATTGCCTTATTTATTAATTCTGAAAGATCAAATGTCAACAGAAGAGAGGAATCCGATCAGGTTCTTCATGATTTAGTGATTTGATTACTCTTCATGTGCATTCATATTGAAGATAAAAGTATAACCTAAATTAAATCAATTAACTACGTTAATATTAATTTTATAATAGATCTTACTAAAATCTATCGTTGAAAAAAGACTACTAAGCTAATGAAGAATGGGATATAGTTCTATTTTACGACCTTTTTTACTTAATTTCACTAATTCTTCTTCTGATAATTTATCAATATGATATTTAATTGTGTTTCGAGAAAGATTTAATATCCGAGATATCTCTGAAGGATATATTCCTGGATTTTTTTTAATTATATCAAATATTTCTGAAGTAGTTTTAGATTTGTTAAGTAGAGTTCTAGAGCTTTCATGTTTTTCAATTGATGATGTAATTGGAAAATAAGTGGTATATTGTCCAGATTTTTCTCTTTTAATGATATGGTTTTTTAATAAAACGTCTACATGCCATTGCAATTGACCTTTTTGCAAATTACAGTTACGTAGCAATTCATTGTGATGAACTCCAGGATTATTGAGAATTTCAGTTAATAAATTTATACGATTTTCGTTTTCAAATATATCTGAAAGGCTTAAATGAGATCTTCCCTTTTTAAAATAGCTTCTCCTTATAAAATAACCCCGATATTCCTTAATAGAAAAGACTTCCATAATGGATAAAAAAAAAATCGTTGCCATTGCAAGAGAAATTATAATTATTCCTAAAGTGGTACCATCCTCATCACCAAAAACGGGTTCTCTATATGATTCAATTAACCGATATAGAATAACAGATAATAAAATAAAAGAAAAAATAATAAGAAAAAATTTAATCATGTAGAAATATCTAAATTTTCTATTTATCATTTTTATTCAATTGGTTTTACTATAGAAAATTATTCTTTATAACTTTTATTTCTTTTTAATTTCAAGAACGGAAACATAAAAGGCACATTATCTACATATTCTATAAATTCATCTCCAAATTTAGCTTTTAGGGCTATTTCTTCGATTTTTGCTAAAAATATATAAGCTAATAATTCACCTACCCAAATATAAAATATAAGGGTATACCCATTGAGATCACCAATATCAAATTCGAAAATTGGACTAGTTTGGAAAGTAACAGCCGTTAATCCTAAAGTAATTATAATAAAGGCAAGGTACTGAGGATGCCTAATATATTTGTATGGCCCTGTTTGAATTAGCTGTCTCCTATGAGTTAATTGATAAATTAGAGCATAAAAATAAAGTATGAAACCGAAAATTACAAAGTAGAATCCATATGTATCTGTTAAGAAATTATAATCAGATTTAAGAATCTTTGGATTTTGAAAAAAGAAACCCAGATATGTGATTAATGGAACACTCATGATACCAAACCATATTGCCGTACAAGGCACATATTGGAATAGGGGAATTAAATATGATGAAACACTAGTAGATATCACGCTTAATTTAATTATTATCTTGTTTTTCTTAAGATTCAAATAATTCACCTTAATAAAATGTATTTACTCGTTAAATAAGAAATAGTTGTGTTTATAAAGGTTTAAGGTGCACTTTTAGAACAAATTAACTATTTTAGTTTTTCAAAAGGTTCAAAACTCTTACATATTGAATCATTTCTTAAATATTTATTCTTCAGTTGACAGTGAGATATTTCTTCATGGTAATAAACGCAATTACAACATGTATAAAGATGATTTTTCAATTTATTCCTAATTTCCTTTAATTTTTCAACCTTAATTCCTTTATTCAACATTTTCTTAAGTTTGTCTAAGGATGTTGCCGCTATTTTACAATATATGATATTGGGACTCGGAGGAGACCAAATTTTAGGTAATGATCTGCTCTCAGAAGTGGAATCAAGTTCCTTATATCCACAAGGGCAAGATTTTTTTCTAAGTAAATTTCCACACTCAGGACAGAATTCAACCATGCTTCACACATCATGTTAGGAAATGTAAGGATTATTTTAAGGCAATAATGAAAAGATTTTCTATTCAAATTAATTTATTCTAACTCATCTAATCCTTGAGTTTTTATATCTGGACGCGGTGGAACTCGATAATATATTTGTGTTGGATATCCAAGGATTATTACTCCCAAAACATGCCAGTTCTTACCAATAAACTCTTCCCGGAGTTCTTTATTTGCACTTAAAACACCATGAGCCAAACCTATCCAGCAAGATCCTAATCCCAAAGATTGTGCACATAACATTCCATAAGTCAGAGCTATTGTAGAATTCATAGCGTCTCCAGGATTTCTGGAGTGTATTATCATTACATGAGGAGCATTGTAGAATATAGTATCTATACCCCGTTCTCTAGCTTTTATAAAGTTTTCGCTGTACCTTGGATTACTTGAAGCAATTATTGCATCCATTACTACTTCTGATAACTTCTTGATTTTCTCATTATCCGAAATTATGGTACAATGTAATGTTCGGATGTTACCTCCTGTAGGGGCATACTTCATAGTGTCTAATATTTTTTCTAAATTAGCTTTGGTAACTTTTTTATTTTTAAAACCTCTTATTGACCGTTTAGCACTCATAAATTTATGTATAGTCTCATAGGAAATCAATTTACTCGGATCTTGAACTTCATCAAAAGTTAGTAATTCTCCAACATCTTCATAGATAATCGCATCAGATTTACACATTGCTATGCAACGCCCACATGAATCACAAAGATTATTAGGATCTTCAAAAACCACTTTATTTTGCTCTTTATCACGTCTGAAATATCTTGTACAAGCAAAACGACATATTTGGCAATTATCGCATTTCTCATAATCTATTCCAAGTACAGGCATAATTATCAGTTTTTTATTATATTTTTATACTAAATTTCAACCTTTAGCTTATTTTTTTTTAATATCAAAATTCATATCTTCGAATTTGTTATGGATGGTGCGATAGATTTTAAATTTCCCATCATCTACAGCGTGATTTATAATTTCATCGATATCTGATTCATTTAATAACTTCTCTGTAATAATTCTGTCAATCTTTGAATAAATAAGCTCCTTAATTTTATATTTGAAGCGATTCTTTTTCTTATTATTAATCAATCCAGAAAGTTCAACATGCTCTTTATGATCCATAATATTTTGAATAAGATCATCAATACCAACCCCATTAATAGCATCTGTCATTGATACAGGAGGTCTCCATCCACTCTGAAAAGTAGAATCATCAAGCATCATTTCTATTTGCACAGCAATATCTTCTCCACCTAAATCCTTTTTATTGATATCATATATATCTCCAATTTCTATTATTCCAGCTTTTTGCATTTGTATCGCATCGCCATACCCGGGGACTAAAACCACAACAACTGAATACGCTAAATTATAGATGTCAAACTCAGCTTGCCCAACCCCAACAGTTTCAATAATAATTAAATCCATTCCAAATGCTTCATATAACAAACTTATATCAAAAACTGCTCTTGAAATCCCTCCCTTATATCCTCTGGACGCAAGGCTTCTCATAAACACATTAGGGTGTAGTGAAATGTTAGTCATTCGGACTCTATCACCCAAAAAAGCACCCCCACTAAATGGACTGGTAGGATCCACGCAGATTATACCAATTCTTTTTCCTTCTTCCAATAATTTTTTACATATTGCACCAGTTAGAGTACTTTTTCCAACTCCAGGAGATCCAGTAATCCCTATAATGTAGGAATCATGCTTAACATCTTCAAAATGTTTAAAAATCTCGTGAGCTTTATCAGGTTCGTTTTCAATGATTGTAATTAATCTTGCTAGTGCGATTTTATCTTTATTTTTAAAATTTGTAATTAAAGTCTCAATATTGTAATCTTTTTTCAAATATTGTAACCCCTATAAGAAAATAGCTATAATATTATATCTTGATTAAAAAAATATTACTTGTTTTTTTTATTTTTTGACATTTGTTCTAATGAATTCGACAATATCTTTTGTAAGTGTTCCAGGTCCATACACGTTTGCTACTCCCATTTCTTTTAATTTTGGAAAATCCTTTGCAGGTATTACACCACCTAATAAGATCATTATATTATCTAAAACGCCTTTTTCCCTTAATAAATCAATTACTTCCTGTGTATATGCAAAATGAGCGCCAGAATGTATACTCAAGCCAATAACATCAACATCTTCTTGGATGGCAGCTTCAACAATTTGTTGAACATTTTGAAAGCCTCCAAATATTAGTTCCATTCCGGCATCCCGAATTGCGCGACTGACAACTATACCTCCACGCCAATGACCATCGATGCCTGGCTTACTCATTAATACTCTTATCTTCTTTTCTGACATTCTTAATACCCCCAATACTAGATAGCTAAAGGTGGTTCCCATATACCCCAAATTTCTCTATATATATCGCATATTTCACCTACTGTGGCACCTTCTTTAGTAGCTTCCATTACTACAGGCATAACATTTTCTTCCTTTTCACAGATGTTACGTAATTTATCTAAAACTTTTTCTAATTTAGCGTTATCTCTTTTTGCTTTTAGTTTATTAATTCTTTCGACCTCAATCGAAATTGCTTCTTTGTTGGTTCTGAATACATCAGTTACATCATCATATGGTACGGGGAACTTGTTCACACCAAGCATTATTTCATCTCCGCTTTCAATACGCATCCTTCTCTTATGGAATGCATCTCTCATTTCCTTATATAGGAATCCTGTTGATAGAGCTTTATCAATTGTCCCAACCTTTTGAATTTTATCAATATATTTCCAGACTCTGTCCTCAACTTCATCAGTTAACCATTCAACAAAATATGACCCTGCAAGAGGATCAATAGTATTATGAATTCTACTTTCGTCTGATATAATTTGTTGAGTCCTTAAAGCAACTAGAGCAGCATCCTCAGATGGCAAGCAAATAGCTTCATCATAAGAATTAGTATGGAGTGATTGACATCCACCTAAATTTGCTTCTAGAGCTTGAATTGCCGTTCTTATTATATTAACCTTAGGTAACTGGGCTGTTAAAGAAGAACCTGCAGTTTGGACATGGAACCGAAAACCGAGATTTCTTGGATCCTTAGCTTCATATTTATCCTTCATTAATTTATACCAAATCCTCCTTGCTGCTCTAAATTTTGCAATCTCTTCAAAAAAATCTTTATGTGCAGCTAAGTGAAAAGCAAGACGACCCACAAAATCATCAACTTTCCATCCACGTTCAATGAGGTTATCAATATGAGAACATGCACTAGCAAAAACAAATCCAAGTTCTTGAACGGCATCAATTCCACCTTCTCTATAATTATATCCTGTAAAATTAATCGGATGCCACCTAGGAACGTTTTTCATAGGAACAGTCCACTCAATGAAATCACATGCTAAGCGTAAAATATGATTTGGGGGACAATTTTTATATGGAATATAACCAACAGTCATGGTTAAAATGTCATTTTGAGTTGTCCCTGTTAATTGACTTATGTCATATCCTCGCATCTGTGCCATATTAAAATACATAGCACACACAGGTGCACTTGTGAAAGGTTCTACGACTAATGCTACGCTTACTTTGTCTATGGGTATATCTTCAGTTAAAGCAAAAAGACTATCAATACAATATAACGGTACACCAGATGTTCCAACTTCTGGGGCACCATCGGGATTTGTAGGATCAATTCCATTAAAAGTGAGTGCATCAACAGCAGCACTAAACCCTGTTTCACCATTTTCATAAAGAAATTTCCATCTTTTATTTGTTTCCTCAGGAGTGCCATGGCCGGAAAATAATCTCATAGTCCACAAACGTCCTCTATACATAGAAGGATAAACTCCTCGAGTATAAGGTGGTAGCCCAGGAAAACCTAGATCTTCCATATAATCTTTTTCTTTCAAATCTAAAGGAGTATAAAGGTTCTTAATTGGAATCTCAGAGTCAGATACAAACTTTACTTCGCGTTCTTTTAAGTTTTCATAAAGTTTTTCCCATTTTTCTTTTTCTTCTCTGACCTTCTCCAAATAATTTTTATCAAACAATCCTCAATCACACGAATTTGTTAATTTTCTTTATGTATTTTAATAAATGATGATCTTATTTATTTTTTTAAAAAACAGAATAAAAAAGATATTAATATAAACTATATTGATGAAAATTAATATTGATCTTTGAAGACTATTGTATTTCAAAATCAGAGAACATGCACAATGATCCCAAAAAACACAAAATCTATTACCTCAGAATGGCTTAATTCCGTATTACATAAAAATGGAAAATTAAAGGGAGTAAATATTAAATCAATATCCTTGGAACCTTGTGGAAGAGGGGAAGGATTAGTTGGCGATATTGCTCGAATAATGGTTAAATATGATGGAAATGCTTCCAGGCTACCAAATTCCATGATAGCAAAATGGCATCCTTTTAAACAATTTTTTTATAATTGGGGTGTACAAATTGGATTTCTTGAAAATGAATTAAGATTTTACGTTGAGATAGCACCTATTAGTCCGATTAGAGTTCCTAAGCTTATTTATTCAGATTTTGATTTGAACTCCAAGAGATTCGCCCTTATCCTTGAAGATTGTTCAAAATATACGGATATAGATATAATCAAAGGGATGAATTATGAGCAGACTAAAATTGCAGTAACATCTCTCGCTAATTTTCATTCGCGTTGGTGGAATGCTAACGATCTATATTCCTTTAAGTGGATTCCTGAGTATAGTAAATCCTTGTATTATAATATATATAAACAATTTCAACCTTTATGGGAATTTGTCAAACAAAAAGAGGAGTTTAAATCGGATCTACCTGAATACGGACTTGAAATTGGGGAAAAATATTATAAAAAAATGATTCAGTTGGCTTTTGAAAATTTGCCTAGTCACTTCACGATTGTTCATGGAGATTTTTGGGTTCCCAATTTCTTTATAGATCTCAATAACACAAAAAATCCGTTAATTGTTTTTGATTGGACCCACATGAACATAGGTTTTGGGACTTTTGATCTAGCTCTTCTTCTCGGCACTAGTATATCAGTAGATGTAAGACGGAAATATGAAAAACAATTGGTTAAACATTATATGGAAATGTTAATCGGAAATGGAATAGAGCTTTCAGATTTGACATTTGAAGATTTTTGGTATAATTATTTGAAAGATCTCTTATTAAATATTAGGGATCCACCTTTCCATTATCTGGGGGATAAAGTATCTCAAAAACGAAAGGATATTCGCAAAGTTATAACAACACGAGTTTTTACTGCCATTTTAGATAATGATGTTCAAAATATATTCCCAACTTAAAATGTAGTTTCAAAGTTATCTTAAATCACACTAATTTGTAGTAAAATTCTATGTAATTAAGTAATAGATAACTATATTTATTTTTTTAAAACTAAGAAATAATAAGTTGAGTAAGATTTTAGTTAAAGAACTTGTCAATTTTTTCTATTCATAAAAGATTTGATAGAATACTTTTATTTTCTTATGAATCTTTTGAGATATTCAAGAGTTTTTGCGGTATTTCTATTTGATAAAGCTAGAAATAAAGCAATTAAATGTCCACAGAAATTCAAACGATGATACACCCAATGACAATTAGTGTGTTTAATCTGGTCATTTTCTATAGCAAGATCAAGAACTTCTTCCTCTGTTTGTTTGATAACCTTCAATTCTGCAAGGCAATTTAATGGAGGACCCCAAATAATCCTAACGAGATCGACAGGAATTTGTTTAGCGTCAGAAATTCGAATATTTTTTTTAAATTCAAAAAATTTTTTATTAAATTCCTCAATATTAAGTTCACTTTTAATTAATTCAATTAAATTACTTTTACTTGGCTTAGTTTGTTCTATTCCAGTATTTATGATGTTTGTTAGAGAAATAAAACTTTTAATTTCTTTAATTGAAAGATCTTCTAAATCGTCATAATTAAATTGAGTCTTGCCCATTAAATTATTTTTTAAAAAATCCTCAACTGATAGTATTTCTGGTTTTTCTGCAGTTAATTTAGCTAATTTTGGGGTTTCTTTGTAATATTGGGTATAATTTACCTTACCTTTTACTTCATTAAAAACCTCAGGTAATATAGTTTTTGTCCAGCGAGTAACTTTAATCGAAAATTTTTGAAATGCCCAAATTAAACCAACCCAGAAATGACTACCAAAGACCACCATCCTTAGCATACTCACAAGAACACTTAAAATTAAACTTTAGAGGTTCTTCTTTATTATCTAGGTTCTCGAAATAGATTTCAGTAAATATTTCCCATCTAAAACCTTTGAATCTTAATTTTACTAGATTATTTTCTCTATTAAAATCTAAAGTATCAAGTATAGTTGGATTATCTTTCAAAAAGTATTTTGGAACTGCTGAAATTATTTGAGATAATGATTTTTTTTCAATATCCTTTAAAAAAGAGCTAAAATTAGTTTTAGGAATTGATTTGAATATAAGATCTATAATTTCTTCCTTATTATAATTGGAAAATCCCTTAATTTTGTATGATCTACAAAGATCTTTTAGAACTGGATTAGTAAATGCTAATAAATAGATTTTAGCTTGTTTTAATTTTTGTGAGTCCATTATCTGTCCTCATTCTTTGATTTTTAAATCAAATATAGTATTTATATCGTTTTTAATCAGAGATTTTTAAAATGATTTATGAATAATGAAAATTAATCATTATTTACCATAGAAAAGTATTCAATTTAATAAAAATTTCTTTCTAAAAATTAAAGATTTAAATAAAAAATAATTTATTTTTTCATAAATTTCAAATCCGACTTACATGACAAATTATAATATTAAAACAATTGTTCTTGATTTAGGAGGTGTATATTTTACACCAGGCTCTTTTTTAGCCATAGAGAAAATTAAAGAGATTTATGATATTGAAAATGGAACTTTACTTAGAGAAATATTTAGTGATAAACCAAATTCTGAAGCTAACCTTATACGAAGAGGATTAATAAGTATTGAGGAGTTTGAGGAAAAATTATTTTCTAAATTAGGAATCAACGTAAAAGAAAGAAAACATACTCGATATATATGGTTTGGATCATATTGTATTCACTATGGTATTGAAACCTTATTACAAGCATTAAGAAAAAATAAATATAGGTTAATAATATTCAGTGGAAACGTTAGAGAACGAGTTGAATATTTAGAAAAAAAATGCAGGTTTCTAAAGTATTTTGATGACACTGTTTTTAGTTTTGATTATCAGATGGATAAGAATGATATTGAATTTTATCGGATTTTAATTAATCATATAGAATGTGAGCCATCTGAAGCACTTTTAATTGATGATGAGAAAAAAAATGTAAAAATCGCACGATCTTTAGGATTTAACGCAATACATTATTATTATACCGAAAAATTATTAGAAGATTTAAAAAAGTATAATATATGCTTTTAGAGTAATAAGGGCATATGCTTTATTTTATGGGGGATTATTATTTTTACCTTTTGCACAACCAATCTTATATGATTAATATATTCAAAATTTAGTTATCTTATAAAATAATTTTTTAATAACTTCATTTGTTAATATTAAAATTAAAATAATAATAAACAGGATTAGAATAAATTGGAATCCAATAAAAGAGAAACCTTCGCATGGACATTTTAAACGCTAGAAGTGGTCAAATCAAAATCTACATCTTTATAAATTTTAATACCCTTATCTTCAAATCCTAGCGATTTTAAAAAATTATATGATGTAAAATTATCAATATAAACTTCACTTCTTAATTCAATAATATTTTTTTTCTTAAAAAAATCCCAAGCCGTAAGTGCCATGATTTTTCCAAGACCTCTTCTTTGAAAACGAGGAATTACACCCATTGCAATAATAATACCATATTCATTTTTTGGTCCTTCAAAATCTAATATCATAAAACCAGCATCTATTCCATAGACTCTAGCTATGAATATTGTTAAATCAGGATCATTAAATAAATCTTTAACATCATCTATAGTTAAAGCTCTATAAGGTTCATGAGATGTTAACCAAGCTTTATTGTATATATTCATAAGAAGTTCGAGATCAGTTCCATTCACTTCTCTTATTTTTGCTCGAAGAATATTGTTTTCCACATTTTCTTTTAACCTATTTTCTGTTTGTTTTGTTATTTTTTTTATTGGTAATACCATTTGGATATATTTCATTCCTAAATCTAAGCTTTCTTCAATATTTTCGAGTTTTTCTAAATTTTTAGGATTTCTCTCTAAAGTCAAGAAATAATTTCTAAGCTTTCCACGATCTTGTTTCTGAT
>Ga0209427_10009278_pt1 | contig 10992 bp, 7 predicted proteins | sample DeeMarSWOR136_30_FD_187465 | JGI IMG/M metagenome (GOLD analysis project Ga0209427, IMG submission 187465) | Marine sediment microbial communities from White Oak River estuary, North Carolina - WOR-1-36_30 (SPAdes) (version 2) | ecosystem: Environmental > Aquatic > Marine > Intertidal zone >... | reverse complement strand
CCCAAGTAGTATTGCGAAGGAATACAAGCGTCGAGGGACGCCAAAATTCTATATTACTGAAGAAATGTGGCCGGTTTTTATTAAGGTTTTAGTAATTGTATTCTCTGTAATAATTGGAATTTCTATAATAACTCAAGTAGTAAATTTCATATTTGGTAATGTCGATTTTGGTGAATTAGTCGGTGGTATTATTTCAGGCATACAAATTGGATGTCTTTCTGCATTTGCAATAATAACCATTATATTCGTTGCGCTGTCAATGGAAGGATATTTTCCCGAGGATTTTAAATCCAAAAAGGAACGTGAAAAGTATAGACAAGAGCTTGAACGTGCTCGAAAGGAAGGAATTCCAATTTCTGAGATAAAGAAAAAACCTATAAAACCGTTTATGAAGCCGGTAGGAGAAATTATTGGTGGAGCAATTGTAATTATGATTGGAATTTTCTTTATAGCACAACCAATTCCCGCTGTAACTAGTATAATTGACCCAGAGTTTCTTTTATATCTTCGATTCGCTGGTATGTTCATTTTGATTGAAGGAATCCTAGATTTAAGTCGAGGACTAATAGGAAATCGTCAAATGTTTGCTCAACAGATTATACATGGTATAACTATAGGTATTAAACTTGCTTCAATTTCAGTTGTAATATTGATGATGAATCGACCGGAAATTTTTCCAATACTAGTCGTTAACGAACCTGGGGATCCTCTTGTAAATATAGGAATTGCACCAGAATTTTATGGAATTTTTAGAGGAATTGCTGGTTTAATTATAGCATTAGTAGCTCTTAGTACAATTGAAGATTTCTACAAAATCTATAAAGCTGAAAAATATAAAAAATAGAAGTATTTAATGAATTTTTTTTTCTTTTTTATTTAACTTTTATATATTCAAAAAAGAAATTTGAATATAGTAATTAAAAAGAAAGGTGTGTACTGCTCATGTTAACTAACCGTGGTAAGATTATACATGAGGGATGATCCGGACCAGTAAGTAATGTATTGTCGGCTATATTATATGTTAAATAGTTAGTTGCTATGGGAGCTCCAGTATTTGGATTTGCTGCAAAACGTGCATAATTAGAACTCGATATAGCTACTCGTATTTTATGCCCTGGAGCGAATACGTAAGCAGTAGACCAACAATCCACTGTTATATTGTATACATCTAATTGATTTCCAGACATAAATACATCAGTAGTGTAATTATCTCTTGATCGAACTGTTAAAGAACCATCAGTTATTAACATTGATCGTCCATCTGGGTATACATCAGTTAACTTAACTGTGAAATCCGTATCTGTACAGTTTGAAGTTATAAATAAATTACCCCAAATTCTTCCTACAATCTCCACAGCTTCAAATAACTCCGGAGATTCAAAAAGAAGTACATCAGATCTATTCTCAACGGGTCTTTGATCATAAGGACCTTCAAGATCGAAGGGTTCATTTTGTCCACCTCTATTTGGTACTGGATCTCGAGGATCATATAGATAGGTGAAATTTTTATTTGTTAATGGAGGAGAACTATTGATTAAAGCACCAGTAGATGTGAAATACCATTTATCATTAACATAATCGAGAGGCCAATCATATGCATATCTCCAATAATTCCAATCATCTGAAGGAGCATCTACATCACCCATTAGATAATAGGCGACCCTAGCACCGTCCCAATTTGTAGGTTTACCTAGAAGAACATAATCAAAAACATCTTGTTCCCAATTAAATGCTAAATCAAATCCTCTCGAATTTTTTGGATATGTCAACTCACCTTGTGTAGTTGAATCAAACAAATTAACATGTGTCCATGGACCCATTATTAATTTTTGTTTTCCACGTGCACTTACTGCTCCATAATCATCATATCCAACAAACCCATCTATTGTTCCTTGTAGAAAGTGGTCATACCATCCCCCCACATGAATTCCTGCTACAGAAACATTTGAATAACAGGGTCCAATAGGAATTGATAGGGATGTTGAGTTATATAAAATTTCATTTTTTGGGAATAGACTAAATATTGTATTCATATGATGTTCAAAATTATCAGGGGCAACACTTTCTATCCAGGTTTCAACTAAGGATTTATGATAAGAACCTTGATATATTGCATGATCAAATAATTCTGGCGTTCCAAACCATAATTGTTGTGCTACTAATCCTTCTGGATTCATTCCTGCGTAGAAATATTGATTAATACAAAGAGCTGAAGCCCCAGCACTTGCAATTTTACCATTGCACCAATTTTGATCCATAATCCAATTAATAGTATCAACACCATCTTGATATGATTTCGAAAATATTAAGAATTTAGCTCCCCCCTCTGAATCATGAGTTCCTCTCAAATCTTGCATAATTAAATGATAATCCTGCGTGGAGTAAAAAGTTCTATAAATATCCATTCCATTTTTACCATATGGGGTCCTAATTAGAATAACAGGTCTAGGTGCACCAAATGAACCAGGAGCAAAATAAACATCAGTAGCTAGTCTTATTCCATCTCTCATTTCAACCATGTAGGTCTTTTTATCTGGAGGGGCATAAGCAGCAGATAAAGAAAGAATTGCAGTTGGTGTGGCAACTAATATGAACATAACAAAAATTTGAGCTGCTTCTGGGAATTTGTTAAAATAGCGTTTATTGTATTTTTCTATTAATTTAGGTAATGAAAGAGTAGAACTTTTTAAACCATAATGTAAATAGGCTAATAAACTGATTGCTACTGCTGCGATTGAATAATAATCTATTTCGATTAAGATAAACCAAATAATTCCTATCAAAGGAGCAAAAATATTGATTAATCTTGCTAAAATAGTTATCAATTTTAATCTAAGATTTTCTCCAATTTGTTTAATAAAGTTGCTACTTATTAAGAGTGAATAGAAACAAATAAAAATTGTAATTGGGAAAATGATAATTCCAAACAGTATTATTGAAATTTGTTTAATGGTAAAATAAATTTTCTCATTTTTGGTAAATAGCCTTACTCCTTCACCCAATTCTTCATTGCGATCTTTGTAGTAGTTGAAATAGTATGTTACAATGTATAATCCACGGAATATTACTAATAATAGCAAATTTGTAATGAAGATTTGTTCAAGGTTTAGATACCCTAAAGTATAAAGCTGAAAAAATATCATTATAATCCAATCAATCATAAACTTATATTGAGCTTAGGTTATTAATAAAAGTATCTGTATGTATTAGAGAGTCAAATTCATATGGGAAATAAGATAAAAGATGTTAAAGAGAATAAACATCGAAGATCTTTTGGGGTTCATTTAACCTCCAGAGATATTTTTTTAAAATATGTTTTTCCTGAAATAGAAGAAAAACTATGGGAATATACCTGGATTGATTTATATGCTGGAGAGGGAAATTTAATTTTACCTGTCCTAAGCTCGATTTCAGTTGAAAAAAGAATTGAATTTTTTAGAGAACATATTTATTTATTTGATATTCAGCCAGAAATGATACAAAAATGCCTTATTAATGCTAAAAATTATGGTATACCATCAGAAATTGCTGAAAAAAATATTCAATTACGAAATAATTTAGAGAACTTTCCTACATTTTTGAAAAATACACCCTTTCCTTTGGTTCACATTACTAATCCCCCGTATTTATATTTAGGATATATTAGAAAGCATAAAGAAACTCAAAAATACCTAGAGCTTTTCAAAAATAAAAATGAGGGCTATCAAGATTTATACCAAATTGCTATGATAAATGATTTAAGAAATGATATAGAGAATCTAATTTATATTATTCCATCAAATTTCTTATATGGTGCTTCTGTTTCAAATAAATTTCGTTTTGATTTCCTTAAATGCTATAAAATTGAAAAAATGATAATATTCGAAATAAAAATATTTGAATATACTGGAACCAATATATGTATCGGTATCTTTATAAGAAAAAAGATTCCTAAAACTGAAAATGTAGAATTTAAAGGGATTAAAATCAAAAAGAACAATGAAGTAATCGAAAAAAGATATATGCTTAAACCAGAATTTAAATATCGAGCAGGGTTTGAATTCGAGGAATTCCTCAATAAATACCATACTCACAAACCCATAAGGGTAAATTATTATTTATTAAGGCAAGAAGTATTGAAAAATAATGGAGACAATGAGATCCATGTAATTGATGCTAATAATTATCAAAACAATGAATACAAAAGTCTAACTATTCATATTAATGATAATTTAAAAGATAAGATCCAATCGAACATTTTATATATTCGAACAGTTGATACAGGTTCTTTTGATGGAAGAGCTGGATTAGGAGTAATTACTGAAGATTTTGGGATTTATGGAATTTATGTCTCAGGGAATACATATCGGACTCATCCAATTCAAATATTTTTTGAACCAGAACTTAAATTAAATGAACAAATATTATTAAAGGATTATTTTAATTTTACATTAGAAGTTTTTAGGAAGAAATTGGACAGTGAATTCCTTACAACCTACAAATATTCTGATGCAGAGTATACAAGAAAGTATCTAGGCTTAACTCAAGTAAAAAAATTAATTCAAACTTTCCCTTATTATAAAATCAATAGCAAATTTATACAAAAATTAAGAGATTTAATTGATAACAAAGATTTTGATGGTCTTTTAGAAGTGCTAAATGCTGGCAAAGATGAAAGCAATTAATCCAAGAAACATTGATATTTTTAGCATTAAACTAATTCTTTTAAAATCTTTTCTTTCTAATTTGCTCTTTAACATTAATATTATGGTATATGAAACTACAGTTAAACCAAAAACCATAGTAATCAAAAACAATATAGGATTTATGATATTACTGAAATATGGTAAAATGAAGAAAATTATTGCTAGAAGAGCACATATTAGAGAAAAAATTGTTGCTCTTTTGATCCCAATTCGGATTGCTAATGTTTTGACTCCTTCATTTTTATCTCCTTCAATATCTTCACAACCCTTAATAACTTCTCGAGATAGTAAAAGAAAAAATGACGTTAAAAAGAAGAAATATATATATGGAGGCACATTCGAATTGTTTAAAACAGCTCCATAAACAAGACCAATTGAAAAGGAAACACTAACAATAATATTTCCAATAAATCCACTTTTTTTACCCCAAGCTGCATATAACCATCCCATAAAGGCAAAAAAGACTGCCAAAATAACATTTAGATATCCAATATTAAATAAAATGCTATGAAGTATTGCAATTATGATTCCAATCAATGCGACTGCAATCCATAAAATCTTAGCTTGTTTTAACGATATTGATCCTCGTGGTATGGGTCTTTCAGGGCGATTTATTTTATCGATTTCTATATCATAATAATCGTTTATAACCATTCCTGAACCCGCTATAAAGAAGTATGTTATAACACCTAAAATTATATTCATAATTAGGATAATTGGATCAATACCCGTTTTAGTATTTAAAATACCTATTATAACTGTTAAACTTCCCATAATATCATTAATCGGACGAAGTATTTCGATAGTATCTTTAAATTTCATAATAATTCTAAGTTTATTTTAGTAAATAATTCTTTTTCTGGATTTTACCAGTATTTTTTATCTCATCAATTATAACTTTCAATGAGTTTCCATTATCTTTTAATACATTATTTTCTATGAAAGTACCCATTACGACAATATCGGCTCCCGCTTCAACAAAAGCTCTAGCAACTTCTTCATTTTCAACTCCACCACCAATTATTTTAGGAATATTTATAACTGATGAACATGTTTTAATATGTTCAATTGGGATCTTTTCACTGCCAGATCCTGCTTCTAGATATAAAAGTTTAAAACCAAACATTTCAGCTGCTAAAGCATATGCAGCTGTTAACTTAGGTTTTTTTCTAGGTAACAAATTTGCTTTTCCAATCCAGCCTGCTGTCGCTCCAGGTTCTATAATCAAATACGCCATTGAGATATATTCTAAATTAAATGATTTAATTGTATAGGAAGCAAGTGCTTGTTGACCAATAATAAAATAAGGATCAGATGAATTTAACAATGACATGAAAAAAATGGCATCAGCATATTGAGATATATTACTAATACCCCCAGGAAAGATAATTATAGGGACTGTTACTTTACTTTTTATTGCTTGAATTGTTTTATCAACAAAGTTTTGATCAAACACAGTGCTACCCCCTATTAAAATACCATCAGTTCCAGCATCTTCAGTATATTTTGCCATCTTTGCTGCTTTACTTGGACTTTGTCTTAATGGATCTGGATCTATTAAAGAAAAATGCAAAGCTCCTTCGTTGTTAATTTTTTTAATTATGTATTCATATGTACTTCTTTCAATATATTCATCAATTACGATGTCAACCATTTATTTCACTTTTAATTATCTATTTACTTTTTTTTATTTACAATCATTTTTTTAATTTTATCATAGATTTCAATAACCTTTTCCTTCCATTCCAGAAATTGCTCCAAATTTTTCGGAAAGTTATTATAAAGTTTAGAGATTTCTTTCATTTTTATTCTTAGAAAATTTAAATCTAATAATAAATTTGGACGAGATAATCCTTTAAAAGCTTTAACTGCCATATCAACTAAAGATAAATTTAAACTACCAGTTGATGATATTTCTAAAATTTCTGCACCACTTAATAAATCATGTTCCAATCCAAAATTCAAATCATCATTAGAAAGAGATTGAAGAACGATTCTTAATAAATCTAATGAGGCAAATTCTGCTCCAAAACTTGTCATTATTTTATAGTTATAATCCCATAATTCATTTATCGAATTGTTATCGTTTTCTATAGCATGAATTGCTGAATTTGCTGCGTGATATCCTGCCCTCATAGAGGGATCTATCCCACCACCATGAAGAGGATTAACTTGACATGCTGCATCTCCAACTAACATAAATCCATTATCAGCACACGACCACAATGGTCTTCTAACGGGAACAACGCCTCCTCCTGAAGATAGAATGTCTATATTGCGAGTCTTAACATATTCAAGAAATACATTTTTTCTGTATAAATTTTTTACTTTACCTCGATATTCCATAAATGTTCCAATTCCTATGTTAATAGAAGACTCATTTTTAGGGAAATACCAAATATAGCCTCCTGGGGCTTTCTCTTGATCCAGAATTATTGAAATATATTCAGGATTTTGGACTTCTTGGTCTTTAGCGGTAAAATTTATAATTTCACGATAACATAATATAGTATCTTCCTTTAGAACTTGTTTTTCAATTAAAGAATTTTTCACTTTCTTTCTTAAAGGAGAATAAAAACCAGTAGCATCAATTACTATTTTTGCATTTAGATTTATTTTTTCTCTATTTTTTAATTTAACTCGAAGTCCATTAATATTTCCATTTTTGTACAATAAATCTAAAGCTAAAGTTTTATCTAAGAATTGATTTACCCCAGCATCGAGAGCTTCATTTAATAATCTTTGGCCAAATTCTAGTCTATTTACAATATAACCTGCTTGTTTTGGATCTATCAAAGAAATACATTTCTTAAGATTTGGTGAGTATAATTTCGCCCCTTTTATATAGCAGGAGAGTTCTTCATTTTTTGGATGATTTATCTTTAAAAAATCAAAAATTTCATTTCCAACGGCATCACCGCATATTTTATCTCCAATCTTCTCTCTTTGCTTTCCATCAATTAAACATACATTCAAACCCTTTTTAGCAGCAAATCTCGCAGCAGTCGTACCACCTGTACCAGCACCAGCTACTATTACATCAAAGGTTTTTTGAATATTTTCCATGATAAGTGATTTTATAATTTTAATAACTTATTGCAATAAACTAAATGTTTTATTAAGGTTAAAATAAAGTTAGAAGATATATTATTATTGTACTACCCAATGGAACTGTCAAATCATCGTAAGTGCTAGGTGAAACCAGTTCAATTACAGTTGCAACTACGCTTGTAATTAAAGAATATATTAAAATAGTAGGTATTGGTAATGGATCTTGAAAAGTGGGAATTAGTAAACCAAATAAGAAAAACGAGAGAAAACATAGTAAAAATGCTGATATAAAAAAGCTTAATGAACCTTCTAGTGTTCTTTTTGAATTTGTCCATGGTAAACTTAAACTTATCTTTCCCCAGCGTTTCCCTATTACTGAAGCCAATGTATCAGCAACTATCATTAATAATATCCCTGCTATAGGAAAATAAAATTGATCGCGAGCAAAAACAGCAAAAATAAAAACTAAGGATGTAATTGAAAGACAATAAAAAAATGGACCTTGAAGAAAAGCTCGCTTTAATCTATCTTCTTGTTCTTCGGAGATTGCATCATATAGATCTTTTAATTGTTTCACTTTTGATTTTTTTGAACTAAAATATACAAACACTGTTAAAGTACTCGCTATAATTGTAGGCCAAAATGGCCAAAAATAAAATGGTGAGGTTAAAATCGCTAATCCAGCAAACATATGAATTGCTTTTCGAGCAGCAAACTTGGAGATTTTTTTTTTTTTATATAAAATCACTGGGATAAATATCGTTAAAAGAATATAAAAATATGCAATACTGACAATTCCAAGGTCAGTGAAAATATTAACCATTTTAGTATCAATTAATTTAGTTAATAAACCAAAAAAGTATTCTTACTTTAAAGACTTTATCAACACCTAAGACTTTATTACAAATAAGAATATGAAAATTCTTATAATTACAGTATTTTACTAGGAGCTTGTAATAACATTACTTTTAAAAAATAAAACATGAAAATTACAGGATTATCTCATGCAACAATTCTTATACTTCTTTCCACTCCCACAAGGGCATAATGAATTACGCCCAATTTTATTTGTTCTTATATAGCTTGAGGAAACTATTTTATTTCCATTTCTTATATTTTCTGCAATTAATTTTAAACGAGGTAAAGCATATGTAAAAAATTTTTTCCACCCCCTACATAACACACTCGAAATATGTGAATTCTGAGGGTTTTCATTACGAAATTTCTGGCAATCCCCATGGCATAAATTGATAAATGAACAGCTTTTACAATTTTCATGCCAATTAGATTTATTTTGACCAAATTTTTGATAAACTGATGAATTTAAGACATCTTCCCATTTATCATTAAGTATATTTCCTAATAATAGATCTTCCCGAACAAAAAAATCACATGGATAGATACTCCCATCATATTCAATGACAAAATATTGACAGCAATTTTTTCCCATATAGCACACATTATATGTTCCGTAGATTAAATATTCCAAGATTGAATCAAAAAGTCTTATAGATACTCGGCTTATATCTTCTTTTATCCATTCATCGAATAAATCACAGAGAAAACTTCCCCATTCTTCTGCTTTTATTGAAAAAATTTTTAGATTACAGTTTTTATCAAATTCTACGCATGGGATGTATTGGTGATAATAAAAGCCTTCATCACGCAAATAATGATAAATTTCAGCAGCTTTCTTAACATTTTCATTATTAACTAAAATTAGAATGTTAAACTCCACATTGTATTTTCTTAAAATCTCTATACCTCGCATAACTAAATTGTGAGTAGGTTTTTGATCAATTGTCTTCCTATAATAATTATGGAGGTAAGGAGGTCCATCAAGACTAACACCCAAAAGAAATTTGTATTCAGCATAAAATTTTGCTAAATCAGAAGTAATAAGAGTCCCATTTGTTTGAAGACCATTACTAATAACAGCACCTTTAGGAGCATATTGTTTCTGGAGATTTATAACTTTTTGCCAAAAGCTTAACCCTAAAAGTGTAGGCTCTCCTCCTTGCCATCCAAAGTTAAAACTATTTTTTTGATTTGTTTGCATATAACTAGCTATCATGGTTTCTAAGACTTTATCTGACATTCTAGGTTTCTTTTCGACTTTCTTTAGGTGATCGATATAGAAACAATATTCACATCTTAGATTACAATCCGCAGAAACAGGCTTTATTAATAATGAAAAAGAATCCATAATGATAATTTTTAAAGTAATGTATTTTATCTTTCTTTTAATAAAAACCAAGTCATTTAGTAAAATAATTGATAAAAAGTTTATTCTTAAAATAGTTCGTATTTATTTATGAATAAAATAATAGTTTTGGATATTAAATCTATTAACAATACATTTTTTAAAAATAAATATAAAACCTAATAAAGATTTATAATTTTGAATCAAATTAATAGAATATTAAATATTATTTGTTAATTTTAGAAATATGCTTAGAGTCGGATTAATAGGGTGTGGTGGTATTGCTAACTTGAATGTTTTAGGATATCTCCATTCACATGATACAGAACTTGTTGCTGTAGCAGATACAAATGTTAAAGTTGCTGCTGAAAAAATTGAACGATGGGGGTTTAGAACTTTAAAAATTTATATTGATTATCGTAAAATGATTGATCACGAAGATTTAGATATTGTAGAAATTCTAACACCGCATCATCTTCATGCTTCAATGACAGAATATTGCGCTAAAGCGGGAGTTCCGGGTATTTCTGTTCAAAAACCATTAGCACATACGATTACTGATTGTGATAAAATGATCCGAGTTTGTAAAGAAGAAAATGTAAAATTGAAACTTTATGAGAATTTTAGATTTTACCCGGTATATCTAAAAGCAAAGTCATTGCTAGATCAAGGTATAATAGGAACCCTTTTAAATTTTAGAATAATTAGTGTCGGAACAGGAGGTCCTAGTATGCCAGTAGACATTAAAGCTCTTATGTGGCGTCGTAAAACTGATCTCTGTGGCGGAGGTCCATGGATCTATGATGATGGAATCCATAAATTTTCTACAGCATTATGGTTAATGGATGAAGATAGGGTTGAAACTGTATATAGCTGGATTGATTTCTTTTCAACAGTACAAGATTCACCAAGTATTATTTTATGGAGATATCCTAGAAATAATTCAAATGAACCACCAAAATATGGCTCTATGCAATTCACACTTGCTCCAAATTTATATTATCCTACTAATTATTATGGGTGTGATGAATTCATTGAGATTTCAGGTACTAA
>Ga0209427_10009277_pt1 | contig 10992 bp, 15 predicted proteins | sample DeeMarSWOR136_30_FD_187465 | JGI IMG/M metagenome (GOLD analysis project Ga0209427, IMG submission 187465) | Marine sediment microbial communities from White Oak River estuary, North Carolina - WOR-1-36_30 (SPAdes) (version 2) | ecosystem: Environmental > Aquatic > Marine > Intertidal zone >... | reverse complement strand
ATTTTGATATGGTACAGCTAACTGATCACTTTGTAGAGATCTCTAAAAGGGTAACACAGAATAGAATGAGTAAGATCTCTAAACATAAAAAGAGATTATAATGGCAGACATCAGGCACTATAGAAATGGCATATTGGTTAATCCTCGTGATTTTGATCAGGCCAAAATTATAATGGATTGGACAGGTAAAAAAGAGGCTGCTAATATCACAATAAACTCTATTACTCAATGAGCAAAGCAACATTTTACCTATATGAGGCTCTCCAAACAGCTCACTTTGGAAACCAGACAGGGACTGTCACTGAACGAAATCTAGACGAGAATGTTCTAACAATGATAGAAAACGTTACTACAAACATAGAGAATTTAGAAAGCAACATTAGCCTTGTGAGGACAAGACCACCAAACGGAGTTGAGCCTACTCAACAATTAAGAGAGGCAGGTGTTCTCACAGACGTATTGAATTGCTTAGAACAAATATACCAAGTTTCCAGTGATATTCTCAACTATTACAAATAGATATTTGGAACTCTACCGCATGTGAGCAGAAAAAGAAGGGATTATGGAGATAGAGTCTTTTCTAGTTCTCCTAGTGCATTGAATACTCTTTGTCTCAGTTCTTTGATACTATGACTTCAATAATGATGCACTCATGGCATTCTTAGGTTCTTCCTCATGAATTGTGTCAAAACCACAAGATTAATTTGCAAGTGATACAAATGCATGCATTTGAGTGGTGTTCTGAATGAAAAAGGTAAAGATGAAACTCCTTCTTGAGTTGCTGAAGGATTCCAGCAGGAGCGACAGGAAATTAGGAAAGATTCTTGGAGTGTCACAACCAACTGTAAGCAGAACACGAAACAAGCTTGTGAAGGATGGAGTGATAAAAGAGTTCACCATAATGCCCGACTTGACAGAAATGGGGTTTGAAATCTTGGCAATCAACTGCTTCAGAACAAAAGTGAGTGAGAAAGTAAGTGAAAAGGCAAGAGAAAAGACAATGAAAAGCCCAAACATCCTATTTTCGGCCAGATGCCAAGGTGGAGGAAAGAACGGAATAACTATTTCATTGCACAGAAACTACACAGAATATTCCAAGTTCATGTCAAAAGTACTCTCAGAAGGTACAGATGAAATAGAAGAACATGAAACATATCTCATCAGCCTGAAAGACTTCATTGCTAAACCCTTCTCCCTGAAATACATAGCAGAGCTATTTGAGAAACAATAGAGTGACTGCGTACCATTTGACACCAAAAAAAGGATTAGGAGAGTACTGTTGTTCCAATTCTTTTAGAGCTTTGAATACTCGCTGTTTTAATTCCTTAATTGCAGGACTCCAATAATGAAGCACATACAGTAGTTTTTTCCACAAGCCATAAAACTGAAGCAGAAGACAGGTTGGAATAGTGGAAATTGGTTAGCTTGACAGAGAGTAAGGTGGGATGAATTCTGGAATTTGTTGTAGGCTGTGAATTAGAGGAGTTCAAGGAATATTACAAGAGAAATGGATTTGCAGGGGAACAAGGCACTGGAGAACTTGGCATCACAGAAGAGAAAATCATTACTCAAGACCCAGCTCACCTCATTGTGTGGAGACAAAACAATGAGATTATCGGTGATGCAATCTGGCATGAGACTAGTACTGATGAGCATAGAGAAGGAGATCCCAGAGACAGAGAGGACAGAGAAATACTGAGGAAGCTTTGTGGTGGAAAGAAAGACAACATTGTTGAACTTCATGAAATCTGGCTGATAAAGAAGTATAGAGGGAAAGGTTACGGCAAAAGATTCTTTGAATTCTTTGAAGAGTTCATTGGGAGGAAGGGCTATGACTCATTTGTGTATTATGCAGATCATCCAGCTGCTCTAGCTATATGCCGAAAAAGAGGGTACAAAGAAGACTATTTGAAAAGTGAGGGTGAGTATGTCTTATACATTCAACTGAAGAACCATACTTCACAATGAACTCTAACACAAAAGTTTCTTCCACAAGTCATAAAGCTAGAAAAAAATATACAGGATAATCTAACTTCAAGTGGACTAGTGATGAAGGTTCTGTTTATAGAGCCACCAAGAGAATTTTGGTTTGTGATGGGGGAGTATCTCCCACCACCCTTCGGGATTATACAACTTGCGGCTTATCTTGAAAGAGACGTTGAAGATGTTGAAATAGATGTATTAGACTGCACACCTCAGCAACTGGGCTGGAGTGAGATTAGAAGAAAGATTGAATCGTTCAATCCTGATATTGTAGCTGCCAGTGCATTTGCAACCTGTAATGTTTACCTAGTCTTAAGAACCCTTGAGATCGCAAAAGGTGTAAGCCCTGAGATTCTCACAGTTACTGGTGGTCAGCACTTCACTGCAACAGCTCAAGAGAGCCTAGAAAAGTATCCTGAAATAGATGTTATTGTCAGAGGAGAAGGAGAAGAAACCCTAAAAGAACTGGTTAAGAACTCAACTAGAAAATCTCAGTTTCCAAAGATAAAGGGATTATCATTCAGGCACAATGGAAAAATTATACACAATAAACCAAGACCACTAATCAAAGACTTGAATGATCTTCCTTATCCTGGATATCACTTCGTCAAAGACCTTATCCACAAGTATCATTTCGCTGCAATGGCTGGTCGTAATGCACCATATGCTCTTATTGAAGGTGCAAGAGGTTGTTCCCACAAGTGCACATTCTGCACACAATGGAGACACTGGGGTGGAATTTGGAGACTCAAGAAACCAGAACGAATTGCAGATGAAATAGAATTCTGCTATAACAACTATGATAGCAGATTCATTTGGCTGACAGATGATGACTTTGGTCCAGGTAACAGAGCAAATAGCCTTGCTGATGAGCTTCTCAAACGGGAGTTAGGGGATGATTTGATGCTCTTTTTTCAATGGAGATGTGATGATGTCATCAGAAATGAGAAAGTGCTGTCAAAGTTGAGGAAGGCAGGTCTTTACTGGGTCATGATGGGAGTAGAAAGCCCTAGAGAATCCACCCTGAAGGGTTACAGGAAAGGCATAGAGGCTGAACAATCAACTGAAGCTGTGAGATTGTTGAAAGAGAACGACATTTTCTCACATGCTATGTTTGTCATTGGTGACAGAAAAGACACCAAAGAGTCTATTGGACAGTTGAGAGAGTTTGCCAATGATTTAGATCCAGATTTTGCGATTTTCACTGCTCTCACACCTTTTCCAGGAACTGAAATTCACAAAGAGGCCAAACATAATGGTTGGATTGAAGACTTCAACTTATCACATTATGATATGGCTCATGCAATTATGCCTACTGAAACACTGTCAAGAATGGAAGTACAGGAGGAACTCTACGGCTGTTACCGAGATTTCTATGGATCATGGAGAAGGAGATTGGGGGGAGTGCTTTCAAGCAACAAATTGAAGAGTAGACTCTATAGACATATGATGGGGCAAGGTGTAGTAAGACAATTCAGAAATCTCATCCAACTATCAATCTAACTATTCATAAAGCATCAAAACAAGACTACAAGGCTGAAACTTCTTCCACAAGTCATAAAAACTGAATTTGAGGATACAACTGTCTGTCTGTTTTGCTTTCAAGGGAGGTGATGGATTGAAGTTTGGTGATGTAGTGATATCTGTGGCAACGATAGCTGTGATTTTTGCTTTGATCGCATTTCCCTTAGAAACGGTGTTATCCTTGGCTGTAGGCATATCGGATATGAACAATTGGGGATACATCGTCAGTCTGATTGTTTCACTTTTGCTTAGCGCATTGATCAGTGGCTACATCTACGCTGGAAAGATATGGGAAGCTAGGAGGGAAGCAATTACTAAAACAACGGTTTTGTGGGCAGCTCTTGTGATGCTGTTCGGGCTTATTGTCCCCGGATCTGTAGTGGATTGGGGTTTATCAGTTAAGGAGGAGTATCTAGCGGCTAACCCTGGGGCCTCATTGTCAACTTTCGAGTGGGTGACCTTGGAGTACATGTATCTGGACATGTTTTCGTTCTTAATGGTAAGTTTAGCGCTTGTGCTAGGTTTCATCGGGCTCTACGTTGGTTCGACGCTTAGAAAACCAAAAAAGAGCTGAAAACAGTCAAAACATAATCGTGCCACTACTCATGATGGCAGCATTACTAGTAGTCCAGTCCACAGAAGAACATGAATATCAAACATAATGAAGTAAACACCAAACACTTATACTTCTTTTCTAACCATGTGAAATCATAGAATAAAGTCCCCTTTTCTCAATTTTGGAAATGTATTCATGATGTGAGCATATATGCACCTAGTGTCTCTACAGAGGCTTCCCAATGAATTGAGAGAAGCACATATTTTTAAGACGTTCGGACGCAACTCATTAATTGAGGCGGCTCAGGTTTGAGCTCAGTTGAAGAATTGGGCGAACGAAGAATAATCGAAATCATTCTCGGATGCTTAGACCAAATGCCAAACATGCCGGTACCCTTCGGAGACGATGTCTCAGCCATAGATATAGAAAACGAAAAACTCGCCGTCATAAAGACTGACATGCTCGTTGGAAAAACCGATGTTCCACCAAGTATGAACCTTTGGCAAGCGGCACGCAAAGCTGTAGTCATGAACATAAGCGACCTAGCCGCCAAAGGAGTAAAGCCCATCGCCCTACTTGCATCCGTCGGTATTCCAAGAGGCTTCGCAAAGAAAGACGTCGAACAGATCGGCAAGGGACTAAACGCTGGTGCTCGCGAATACAACGCCTATGTTTTAGGCGGAGACACGAACGAGGCTTCTGACCTAGTGATAAGCTGCACCGCATTTGGGGTTATTGAAAAGCGCTATTTGATGAAGCGTAGTGGTGCGAAGCCCGACGACCTAGTTGCGGTCACAGGATTCTTCGGCAAAACATCTTCTGGCCTAAAGATTCTGCTTAAAGACCTCAAAACTCCTCCTGAAATGAGGAAAGAACTTATCAACGCAGTTCTTATGCCCCAAGCACGACTCAAAGAAGGCCTAGCCCTCGCCCAAACTCGTGCTGTAACCGCGTCAATCGACTCTAGCGACGGACTAGCATGGAGTCTACATGAAATCTCACGAGCAAGCAACGTAGGATTTGTCATTGACAATCTTCCAGTCGCTCGTGAAGCTATGGAATTCGCAAAAATTCACAATTTCGACCCGGTAGAGCTGAGTTTGCACGGTGGGGAAGAATACGAGCTTGCAGTAACTGTAAAGCCTAACTTTTGGTGGAAAGCGAAAAAGGCCACTGAACAAGTCGGGGCGTCCCTAACCAAAATCGGTCAAGTCACCAAGGAGAAAACCCTCCTCCTCAGAACTAAAGAAAAGATTATTCCTATCGAGGCTAGGGGATGGGAACACTTCAAAACAGCTTAAACATTATAGGCTTGTGAGTTTCTATGATTAAATCGTGTGACGTAGGAAGCCTCCCTCTTATCGGTGATGTTGAAAGATTCTTGGAAGGCGCAGAACGTTTCGAATCCTCGCCTACCGACGACGCCGCTAAATACTTCGAGAAAAGGGTAGTCGAAGGTTTTCTTGACAAACTTAACGCGGGCCTCGACGTTGCAAACTATCCCCAATTTAGGGACATGAGCAGAATGTTTCTGGGAATGATAGATGGCGTAGAGAAGGCGAAGGACGGTTACATGGAGACGAAGACTCTGTCTCTGAGGCCAGAAGAAAGTCATATACCTGAGGTTTCAGCAATAAAAGAAAATTCTCAGCAGATTTATGAAAGGATAAGCGAATCGTTTCAAGTCAAGGTTTGCGTCACAGGCCCCTACACGCTTTCTTCACTCTTCATTTATAGAGACAAAAAAATTTTCAGCAGAGTAGGAGAGATGATTTCGCAGATAGTAGAGAACAATCTCTTCAATGGAAAGTATGGAAGCGTAAGCCTAGTTGCTATAGATGAGCCAATCTTTGGATTGCTGGACGACCCGCTAATCGACCGTGGCTCTGAAGGAAGAGAACACCTGCAAAAGGCTTGGGAATCCATCTTCCACAGAGCCAACTCTAAAGGCATACAGACATGCATACATCTTCACAACACGGCGGATGAGCTGTTTTGGGACGTAGAACCGCTGAACATAATTGAGTCACACGTAGATGACCCCATCTACCAAACTAAGAAAACCAAAAAGCTCCTGGAGTCAACAGACAAATTCTTGAAAGCGAGCGTATGTATCACGGATTTTGACCGTTTGATCCGAGAAAGCGTAACAACAGCTTCCCAACAGAAGATGAGTGAATTAACCATAAATGAAAAAATTGCAGAAGCTTGGAGGAGGGTTAAAAGTGGAAACCTGGATTCAAAAGTTTTTCTTGAAAGCGACAGGTTGATGAAGAAACGGTTAATTAAGATTGTTAACCAATTTGGCGTGGATAGGATTCTGTACGCTGGACCAGAATGTGGGCTTGGAGGGTTCCCTACGTACGAATGTGCATTAGAATATTTGAGACGCGTTTCTGACGCTGTCAAAACAGTTGACAGATAATGCATGCATGCGGAATTTTATTATACAATTGTTGAGAATTGGGGTAGAGTGAAAGGTATGTATCAAAAAATAGTGCATTTCAATGTCAAAGAGGGAAAGAACAATGACTTCAGAGAATGGATCTTGAAGCATCAAGAAGAATTTGCAGAATGCCTACCAAAAGGTTGGAAGTACTTGGGGTGTTACTTCACTGTTTTCCACATGGGCAGACATGAATGGCAGATACGATACGAAATCGACGCTTTGGCTGCATACGATACCTTAAGGGCATACAAGAATGACACGTTCAACGAACTCCTAGCGCAAATATACGATTTCATCAACTCCAATACTCCCATCGAAATAGAAGTGGTGAAAGATGTCAAAGGATTAAGGATAATGGGAGAAAGAGAATAACTCTCACTATTCATGCGGTTCTTGAGCACGCACATGCATGTATTAGAGAAATTTGAAATACTTCTTTCTAGTTTTGCTTCCTCTTTTAGACAAGGACAACACTATCTGCAACTATTCACGGAACACACTGTTTTTCAGCCAACAACTTCTCGATTTTTTCCAGCCGCTTTTCTATTGCGCCCAGTCGATCTAATATTTGTTTGAGTATTCTGTTGATATCTTCTGTTGGAATTATAGGCATGGGGGTTGGTGAGGGCCATGGTCGTTCCCATGGTCTCTGTGGTTGTCTCGGCCATGAGGATTGATACGCTGTTGCTTTTTCTTTTTTCTCTTCTTCGCTCATCGGTTATCACTAACAAAAAAGGTTAGCTCTATTAATAAATCGTCACCTTTTTTTCCCAAAAGGAATAGATATAAAGGAGAGTAGTAACTTTAATTTCAATCTCGGACTTTAACGTCAAATTTTGGGCGAAAACAACTTCTTCTCTTTCACTCTATCACTTTTATCAACGGCTTCTTCGCTTTCTTAGCCTTGCTTTTCTTAGATTTTTCCTCCTTTTTCTTTGCTTCCTCCTCGCCCACCACCTTAATCAACGGCCTCTTCTCCAATCCCTCAATCCTAGCCCCGGGATACTGGTGCTCTATATCTTTCCGTAACTCCGTCGTGTTCACATCTCCGCGAGTCTGCACTTGAACAACAGGTTTGCCACTGCTATCGTAGGTTACAGATATAGAATACCCGGATTGACCTTCGATAGGTTCTTTTCCAAAAAGAAATTTTTCTTCGTCAAAGCCAAATAGGTCAGAAAACCGCCTTCTCTTTTTCCGCTCAGGCATCACCTAGACCCACATGAAAAAACGGAAAAGACAGAATTAAAGTTTTATCCAACCAACCAAGGATTTATGCTTGACGCAGCCAGTTGGGGACCTTAAATTTGTCGGCGATAATGAATTGCCCTTTGACACATTCTGGATACGGCTTAATGTCGAGAACTGGTGTACCGTCAAGAGCGTCAAGACCGCGCACCCAGATAGTATTCCTCTCATGTTTGACAAGTTCAACCATGCTCAAACCAATAGGATTTGGGCGGATTGGCATTCTCGTGGCGAAGACTCCTACCTGCTGTGAGAGTCCCTGACTTCCTGCAGGGACAACCAGACGCTTCTTAGAGTCGGGTACTCTGTCCAACCAGTATATAATAAAAACATGAGAGAATTCCTCAATACCTTTCAATCCATCCGCAAATTCATTTTTGAGCACTATTCTGGAAACAAGACTCCTATCGAACTCGTCTTCCTCAGGTGAATCTCTATTAACAACACCTATTTGGACGACCTCAATGTTGTCCACAGACAACAACACTCCAACTATAACGCAAAGGAAAGCCACTTAAGATTTTTTTGGCTGGTTGCATAGAATTCCTATCCAACCAACCAACTTGGACGACGGAACGACGGGGAAAGGACAACCAATTATAGGCTTCCATAAATCTTCGATATAAGCAGTAGTTATGTGCTTAATTAGTAGGTTGGAAGGTGTAGAAAATGATTCAAGGAGACATTGACGAATGATTCTCAGAAACCAATTTGGTCGTACTGGACATTTTAGTACTCGAATAATATTTAGCGCGTATGTCTTGAGCAGGGCAACACAAGCGGAGGCCGATCGCATACTCGATATGCTGTTAGAGTGTGGCGTAAATCATATTGACACAGCGCCGATGTACGGTAGCGTAGAGGAGGCAAGTCTACGTCACCCCAGGGGCGGCAGATTAACATCAGGACGCTTGCGATTGACGAATGGAGGAGGTAGCAACGATGACCGAGAGTTGTTTCACTGACTCCAAGCACCAACCGACTCTGGATGAAATCCGATCGGCTCTAGGCTCTTGCTTCCCACTCTGGGAGCGCTTGACCACCTTCGTTGAACGGTCCTACCGGATAGAAGGAACCTGGAGCACATGGGGCCCAGCCAAGAGCGGCTGGAATCTCCGCTACCGGCGCAACACCAAATCACTAGTTGCACTACACCCACAGCAGGAACGGATCCTTGCGCAGATCGTACTCGGCAAGGCTCAGGCCGAGCGCGCCCTGCAGCTTGAACTCGGAGAGAAGATCTCGCGGATGCTGCAGGATGCCCCGCAGTTGCGAGACGGGCGTTGGCTGTTCATTCCAGTGACCGACGAATCCGATGCTGAGGATGTGGAGAAGCTGCTGCTGGCAAAGATGCGACCGCCCCGGAACACATTATAAAGGCTATAGCGATACCAACTGAGTTAATACAACTTGAGTAAAACGGAGGGAAATTGAGATGATTCCGAAACAAGAATTCGGACGTACAGGACATCAAAGCACGCGCGCCATCTTCGGCGGCTGGGCGCTCAGCAAAGCAACGCAGGCAGAAGCGGATAGTGCATTGGCACTGTTGCAAGAATACGGAGTGAATCATATCGATACCGCGCCAATGTATGGCAACGCAGAGAAGGTCATCGGGCCTTGGTTGACCAAGCATCGAAATGACTTCTTCGTTGCCACGAAGACGCGCAAACGCTCGCGCCAAGGAGCTTTGGACAATCTGAAGCGATCGTTGGAACGGCTACGCGTCGACTATATCGATCTCTGGCAGATGCATGGTTTGACTAATCTGGCAGGTTGGGAAAGAGTGATGGGGCCTGGGGGCGCTTTGGAGGCCTTTATTGAAGCGCGTGACAAAGGTTTGGTGCGGTTTCTGGGCGTAACAGGTCACGGTGACAAAGTTCCAGCAATGCACAAACGCAGCTTGGAGCGTTTTGACTTCGATGCAGTCTTATTGCCGTACAACTATTTGTTGATGCAGAATCCTCGTTATGCAGCTGACTTCAATGAGTTAGTTGAGGTGTGTCGTAAGCGCAATGTTGCAGTACAAACCATCAAATCCATTGCTCGTCGGCCGTGGGGGAACCGTCTTAAGACTTATAATACGTATTTCTATGAACCGTTAGAGGCTCAAGATGCTATTGATAAGTCGGTGCATTGGTCATTGGGTTTCCCGGACAGCTTTCTGATAACAGCAGGTGATATGCAGATTCTGCCCAAGATGTTGGATGCTGCCAGTCGGTTTGAGGGGTGTCCATCTGATAGAGAAATGAGCGCTATTGTTGATAAGTTTGGTATGCAGCCGATTTTCTCGCGGGCGGCGGAGCGCAAGGGATCTCGTGCACGCGGACCTCAAACTTGGGGCGGTCAAATGTGTCGGGCGCTTGAAGGACTGATTCATGAGGGTTTCTTCAACCATCCCAATAAGAGAACGCTAGAGCATGTGGTCAAAGCCTTAGAGGCTCAAGGTCTTCCGACTAAAGGCAAGGAGGGCAACATCGCTGGTTCTCTCGCTGGAAGAGTGAGAAAAGGGGTCTTGAAAAAATCCAAGGTATCAAACGGATGGGTTTACTGGACAGAATAGTCCAGTTGCAGAAAAAGATGGATTTGCGGGTGATATCTCCACTCAGTGGAGGATTCGATGCATGCATGCTCGTGAATATGCGCGCTAGGTCTTATGCCGTGCATGGTTTAAGTAGGTTGATTGAGCTGGTTAGGTTGGCTAGATAAGTTGATTTTATTGGTTTAATTCATTGGTCAAATTTGAATGGTTGGTTGGACTAGAATTTAATCCTACACATATGCAATCTGGACTTTAAAAGAATCTAAAATCGACAAAAAGCAAGATTAGTGTTTTTTGGACGATACTATTAAATTTCCTTGGGATGATATTTTGTTTTATTTGGTTTTGATAGGAGGTGAAAAACAGATTATGAAAGTAATTGTGCGAAGCATTATGAGATTCCTCCCTGGTAAGATGGCTGAAGGTATGAAACTTGAAGAAAAGCATATGGCTATCGCGAGCCGCGTGTTGAGGATATCTGCAAGGTGCTACCGTCCAGTTAGTGGCGGAGGAGATAGTATGCGTACTATCATTTGTGAGTCCGAGTTCGATAGCCTCGCCGCATTTGAAGCCCACCCGAAGAAGATGGGTGCAGATCCAGAGATGAAGAAGCTCATGCCGAAGTTTGAGTCTGTCATAGACAGTATCGAAGTTGAAATTTACACACCAGTGCCCACGATGTATCATAAC
>Ga0209427_10009276_pt1 | contig 10992 bp, 10 predicted proteins | sample DeeMarSWOR136_30_FD_187465 | JGI IMG/M metagenome (GOLD analysis project Ga0209427, IMG submission 187465) | Marine sediment microbial communities from White Oak River estuary, North Carolina - WOR-1-36_30 (SPAdes) (version 2) | ecosystem: Environmental > Aquatic > Marine > Intertidal zone >... | reverse complement strand
AAGCAAATTTCAAATTTTGGGCTTGCTTGAGATATTGGTTTTGAAAACCCAATTTTGCAAAAATAGGGGTTTTCACGCTCTCTGGATGAATCATGAATAGTATTTATTAAATTTGAATATACAGTTAATTTAGATTTGAGTATAAAAATAAAATTGAATTTCTTTAATTTTTATAAACTGGTTTAACTTTCAGATTCAGCCAGTTTTAATGCTTTCGCCCTGTATTCCTCTGCTTTTTCAAAATCCCCTGAATTATCATAAGCAATGCTTAAATTTGTATAGCATTCGTATTCCCTGACTTCACTGCCTGATTCTTTAGCAAGATTTAGTGATTTCTCATAAAATTCAATCGCTTTACCTGGATCTCCCGAATTAACATAAATATTACCTAAATTCCCGTAACACGCGGATTCACTTATTTTATCTCCCGTATCCCTTGCAATTTCCAGGGCTTTCTCATGGTATTCAATCGCTTTACCCGGCTCTCCGGAATCGCAATAGGCGGCACCTAAATTTGCATAACATTTAGTTTCACCCGCTCTGTCCCCGGTATATTTCATAATTTCCAGGGCTTTCTTGTGGTATTCAATCGCTTTTTCATAGTTTCCCAGATCATCATAAGCATTGCCTAAATTTATATAACACCTGGCTTCTCCTGCCCCATCACTAATATCTTTCATAATTTTTATGGCTTTCTCATGGTATTCAATCGCTTTATCCAGATCACCCGAATTGCGGCAGAGAACACCCAGGTTTGTATAACAGGTAGATTCTCCTGCACGGGCGCCTGATTGGATGAAATATTCGAGTGCATGTTCCCATGATGCTTGAGCCAGTTGAAAAAACGAAAAATCATATAAAATAAGCCCGACACCTAAAAACAGGTCTCCCTTCTCGTTTGCAGGAGCAGGCGGTTTTTCCAGTAAATTTTCCAGTACATCAATAAATTTTCCCGGGTTTTCCTTATGTACTCCTGCTAATTGTAAAATAAGCTCGTCTATTTCATCCATTTTAATTTCATCCGTTTTATAATAATTAATTAAATTTCAAAATATTATTTTATTTCATTCGCAATTCACATCAACTCCTCAATCATCTCCTTGAACTTCAGGGCATCAACCTCAATATTCGGGGACTCCGAAATTAATGTAATATTTTGTTTTCTTTCAACTATTTCCCTTGCAAGAAGCGAGTAGTCCGGCTCTTTTGAATCAATCGTTAAATGGTGCTTTTCATTCCCGTTTTCATAGAAAATTCCCGAGAGGTGCGAATGCAGGTGAATTTTTCCAAGAGAATCTTCAATTTTATTGAAAATTTCTGCAAAATCATCCTGCGTTTTCAGGCACCCGTTGCCGTGAGCGTGAATATGCCCGAAATCAATCACGGGCTGTGTTTTCCCGAGTTCCGTTGAAAGATTGATTGCTTCATCCAGGGTTCCGAACTGCTTCTGCCTGCCCATTGTTTCAATCCCGATAATTATATCATTATTTTCCTGCTCAAGAATTTCCCTGATTTTTGAAAGTGAATTTTTTATAAATTTGTATGTTTCGGCTTTTCCTCTTTCCATGTAGAACCCTGCGTGTATGACAATAATTTTTGCACTCATTAAATTGCCTATCCTTGCCGAAGCGAGAATCCTTTTTTCCGATGCCGCGATTTTCTCTTTTTCCGGTGATGCGAGATTGATAAAGTAAGGTGCGTGAGCCGATAACCGGGTATTAAATTTATCCGCGGCAATCTTTACTTTTCTTGCAGCACCCTCGCCCATCCGAACGCCTCGCACAAATTCAACCTCCATTGCACTAAGTCCCATGCGCGATACGCATTCAATGCCCTCCCTCGTGAGTTTTCCCTTGCATGCCGCAGGAATTCCAGCGGTTCCGATGTAAATCATATAAACAATTAAAATTATAATTAAATTTGCAATTAATTTTCTTTATGACTGAAAATCTCTCATGCGGCATTAAAATAAGGCAATTAAAAGAATTTGTAAAAACATTTTTTGAAAGCAGTTCTGCATCTCACGATTTTTTGCACACCATGCGGGTTTTTGAACTTGCCAAAAGAATAGGAGAAGAGGAAAACGCAGATATGGAAATTTTACTTGCTTCCGCCCTTCTTCACGACACAGGGCGATTGCAGCCGGGGAAGCATGCAGAAAATTCAGGGAGGATTGCACTGGAAATTTTAAAAAAATTAAATTTCCGGGAGGAAAAAATTAAAAAAATAATTTATGCAGTTTCAGTTCACAGTTACGCGCAGGGTAAAATCCCCGATACGATTGAGGGAAAAATCCTGCAGGATGCAGACCGGCTTGATGCTCTCGGTGCTGTCGGGATAATGAGGACTTATGCCTACGGGAACAGGAACCTTTACCATCCCACCGATCCGTTTTATAAAACAAAAAGAAAATTAAATGACCGGGAATATGCACTTGACCATTTCTATCAAAAACTCCTGGAACTTCCCCTGCTGATGCACACGAAAACAGGAAAAAAGATTGCCGGGGAAAGGAAAAAATTTATGCTAAAATTTTTAGAGGAACTGGAAAAGGAAATTTAAATTTAATTATTGCCTTCTGTTATAATTGCCCTTACATCAGGTTCACTGGTTTTATGCCGGTCTTTTAAAAAATTAAAATTACAATTAAAATTGAAAAAATTATTATTGAAAGGAAAACATCAAACTTCCCGATTTTAAAATCATCAAGCGTCCTTATATTCCCGTTAAACCCCCGCGATAGCATCGCGTAGTAAACCCTCTCTCCTCTCTCATAAGACCTGATGAAAAGAACAGCAATGATGTTTCCTATGGTTTTTATATGCCACAATCTGCTTCCGCCGGAACTTCTTGAATCCCTTGCCCGTTTCATTGTTATAACCTCTTCAACGAGGACAAAGAGGTAGCGGTACATAAATGATATTATCATTACCATGACTTTTGGCATCTTCAATTTTTCAAACCCTTTTAGTAGTTCAGGTGATTTTGTTGTTGTAGTAAGCATTATCATTGAAAGAACCGAAAGCCATGATTTCATCAAAACATTCAGGAAAACCAGGACTCCTGCGTAGGTTACTGTAAGTTCCATAAATCCGAGGGAAATTGATGTGAGAACTTCTCCTTCCTTTAGAAACGGGGCAAATACTGCGACAAGCAATACAAAGGGGACTACAACAAGGGAGCGTTTGAAGATAAATGCGGGTGGGATTCTTGAGAGTAAAATAATTGAGAATATCACAAGGAAATAAAAATAAAATTTTATGAACGCTGTTGTGGGTGTGAAAATAACAAAAAAAATAAAGGAGAAAAAAACGATTATTTTAACTCTCGGGTCTGTTTTGTGTATTCTTGTGTCAAGATTCGTGTATTTATCTAAAAAGGCATAGTTCATAATATATTTTAGTTATTTAAATTATTGTTTTCCTTTTTCAGCAGTTTCCCAATCCCGACTGCAAGCACAAACATCAGTAAAACACCGATTAATCCTGCAAGAGACGCTGCAAGAGTTTCGTTTTCAATTCCGGGAACAACATAGTCGGGCATCGGCGAATTTATAACTTCTTTACCTTCTATGTGTTCCTCTAATTCCTCTTCTCCGCCGAAGAGGTCTATTGCTACTCTCTCAAGCCCGTCAGGATGAGAGGATGCAAAAAGGGATATTACACAACCCACTATTAAGGCAATTCCCAGCCCGTATATCCAGTATTTTTCTTTCATTTTTAGTTTTTTAATTTAAATTATTATTTTTTAAATTTTTAATTATTTTTTAAATTTTTAATTATTTTTTAAATTTTTAATTATTTTTTAAATTTTTTCAAGATTAAATAAATCAGGTCGCACCTTTAATACATACGATACCACAGATACCGTGATGCCTGCCTCAATAATCCCTATTATTGAATGTACTCCAACCATTGCTATCAATGATTCCTTTAAAGGAAAGACTCCTGATGCGGCAATTTCAATGCTTGTCGCAGCAGATGCAAGAACAACAGCAAGCCATGCCGCAACTCCAACTCCTGTTAGTATTCCTTTTTTGGTGTCCTCACCAATAAGTCGTCTTATTCCCCTGTAAATGTAATAGCAAACTATTGTTCCGATAAAGCCCATGTTAAACATGTTTGCTCCGAGTGCCGTTATCCCGCCGTCCTGGAAGAACACTGCCTGCACGATAAAAACAGCAGCCATTATCACAGATGCCGCAAACGCTCCTAAAAAACTTGCCGCAAGAACGCCGCCGAGCATGTGTCCTGATGTGCCTGCCGCAACAGGCGTGTTTAACATCTGTCCGGCAAATATAAATGCTGCCAAAACGCCCATCAACGGGATGTGCTTATCGCCGAGTTTCTTATTTACTTTGCTAACTGAGTAGCCAAGTATTATTATGGATATGAGCCACATTCCAACCCATATTTCAGGGGTTAAAAAACCATCAGGTATGTGCATTTTTCGTTTTTTATTTTTTTAAATATTTTAAATTTTTATTTTATATTTATTAAATAATTAGATTTATTATATAAAAAGTGTTACTATTTTTGAATTAGTATTACTTAATAAAAGGAAACAATTTAAAATGCAAAAAATTTAATTAAAATTATGAATGCATCAAGAATCGGGGTTTCACTGCCCAAAAATCTACTTGACAAATTTGACTCAATGACAGGTGACATGGGCTATGCAAACCGCTCGGAAGCGATACGGGATGCCGTAAGAGATTACATGCTGAGAAATGAACTCAGGGAGGAAACAGGAGAGCGAATTGGAATTATTACATTAATTTACGACCATCATTCTCACGGCGTAAGCGATGTTTTAACCGATTTGCAGCACCACTACACGGGAGAAATCCAGACAAGCATTCATTTTCACCTTGATTCGCACAACTGCATGGAACTGATTATCACAAAGGGTGAAGCAAAAAGAATAAAGGAAATTAAAGATAAATTAACCGCCGTTGCAGGCGTTAAGCAGAGCGATTTAATAATTACCGGGATTGTTGAATATTGATTTATTGGTTTTTGAATGTACATGAAATTTTGCAGGCAGATTAAATCAAACAACCCTCACCCTTCCCGCAAGCGGTTCATACAACTCCCCCTTCTCAATCAACTCGTAAATTTTATCCTCAATTTCCGGTAAATCATCAATTTTTACGCCGCTTCCTTTATCCGATTTTTCAATTAATTCAATGATTTCTTTTTCGGAAATTTCCTTTCCCGTGCGTTTGGATTCCTGCTTTGTTCCGGGAATTTCCTTTACGACTTCTTCTTTATCTTCTTTTACTGCTTTCCCTGCTTTTTTCATCAAATGTTTCCCTGCTTTTTTTCGCATTTCGTGGAATTCTGCAAAAACTTCTTTATCAACTTCCAGAACCGAGTTATCGTAATTTGCGTTAAGATACAGGCGGTCTGTCTGGTACGGGTTTGCATAGATTAAAAGATAAATTTCTTTTTTATTTTCTTTAAATTTCCCTGTTAGTTTTTCCGCACTTTTTTTAAGTTTCTTGTTGAATGTCCCGGCAGTAATTGATATGCTCCCTGTGGAATCGTCAATTGAAATATTGGGACCGTATTTCGTGCTTACAGCCCCTGTCAAAACACCGCAGAGTGCAATTGTGTCCGCCGCACCGGCATCCGTTAATAATAAATTTTTATTGCCTTCCCGCATGTACCTTGAATTTTTCACATCATCAACAGACAAAAAACGAACATTCATGTAAAATATTAAATCTTAATTTATTTTACCTTTATTTTTAAATGCACATATTAATTAATTTAATAATTTAATGATTAATAATGATTAATAACCAACATGATAATAGAAGAATACATCCTCGTGGGAGTTGTGTGCCTTGTAGGCATCTTGATTTCAATAATTACAATTGAATTGGTAAACAAACTGGTTATGAGCCGCACCGTTCCGACACCAATGAAATACGAGACCTACGAGTGCGGGGAAATCACAATCGGCAGCACAAAAATAAACTTCGGAGTCCGGTATTACCTCTATGCTCTTGTCTTTGTAATTTTTGATGTTGAAGTCCTCTTTTTGTTCCCGTGGGCTGTCTCGTTTGTAGAACTCGGAGTTATCGGTTTTATTGAAATGATGCTCTTTGTAGGAATTTTAACCGTCGGCTTGATTTATGCATGGAAAAAGGGAGCGCTGGAATGGGTCCAGAATTAATTAATAATTGAAAAACCCGGGGTTTATTAAATTTATCGGCGCCTGAATGATTTGCTTTATTTTCTTTTCTTTCTATATAGTTAATATGTTTATAGTATAATAATAGGTTTATAGTATATGTTGATTTAATATTTCAAAAATGATAAAAAAAGCAGCCGTCATTGTCGGCGGCGCCTTTGGTGACGAAGGCAAGGGAAAAATGATTTCTTATCTTTGCAAAAAAGATAAACCCGATATCGTGGTAAGAGGCGGTGTCGGACCCAACGCGGGACACACTGTTATTGCAAAGGGTAAAAGATACGGCACAAGACAGGTACCTTCAGGGTTTCCAAACGAAAATGCACGGCTCCTGATAGGTGCAGGCGTTCTTGTTAACCCGGAAGTTTTACTCGGTGAAGTTGAAAAATTAAAAGAATTTAATGTTAATTCACGACTTGGTGTTGATTACAGGTGCACGATAATTGAGGAAGAGCATAAAAAGAGAGATTCTAAAAGTGCGTATCTAAGGGAAAAGGTGATGACCACGGGAACAGGGTGCGGACCTGCAAATGAAGACCGGGTAAAGCGAATTGCAAAAAGAGCAGAGGACATTCCCGAATTAAAAAAATATTTAGCGGATGTGTCGCTGGAGGTTAATTGTGCAATTGATTCGGGCAAAAATGTCCTTATTGAAGGAACACAGGGGCTGTCTCTTTCCGTCTATTACGGCACATACCCTTATGTCACATCAAAAGACACGAGTTCAAGTGCAATTTTAAGCGATGTCGGAATCGGTCCTACAAAGGTCTCGGAAGTGATTGTTGTTTTCAAGTCATATCTTTCAAGAGTCGGCGGCGGATACCTTGAGGGCGAGATTTCCGATGAAGAAATCAAAAAAAGCGAAATATGGAAAAAAATTCATGAACTTGAACGCGGCACGGTAACGGGAAGGCAGCGAAGGGTTGCAAAATTTAATTTTAAATTAGCAAAAAATTCCGTTATGATAAACGGCGCAACACAAATTGCTCTTACCTGCCTTGACCTTTTATTCCCTGAATGTTCAAAAATTACCGACTACGAGAAACTTTCGGGTGATGCGAAAAAATACATGAAAAATATTGAAAAAAAATTAGGGGTGCCGGTAACTTTAATCTCAACAGGACCGGAGCTTGAAAGCACGATTGACAGGAGAAAGCCGGAAAAATTTAATTAAATCATTTATTCTTAGGTACTTTGTTTATGCCTTATTGGTTTATAATATATAATAATATATAATTCTTAATTATTTACTTAGATTACAGGTTTAATTTACATTTTATACAATTTATTTATTTTATTAACTTTAAATCCTTAATTATTTAGAGTTAAATTTTTGTAATATTTTTTGTAATATTTTCAAATAAAAATAAAAATAACAAAAAAATAACAAAAATATAACAAAATAACAATAATATAAATATAACAAAAATATAACAACATAAAATGGCTAAAGAAAAAAACCAAAAAGATTTTGCAGAGATAATTAAATATAAAATTGATGAAGCTAAATCCGCACTGGATGAAGACGAATTTCTGGACGCGCTTGTTGCACTGCATGCGGCGGAATTATATGCGGCTAAATGGAAAATTGATGTTCCGAAAGAAGTTGAGCAATTAAGGATAAAGGCATATAAATTAGGCATAGATGAAAAAACAGAGGATATACAGGACGCGCTGCATGATGAAGAAATATCGGATGCTATTGCAGGGCTGATTGCCGCTGAAAAATATGCGGAAGGCGCAGGCATTGAAGTCCCGGAAAAAATAAAAAAATTGAAGCAGAAGGCATTTTCCATGGGCAAGTTTATATATCTCAAATCCGCGAAGGCGGCAATTGAGGACGGTAAATATGCCGATGCTTTAGGACCGTTAAATCTTATTGAGAAATACGCGAAGGAATCAAATACCGAAGTTCCCGCGGAAGTTGAAAAATTAAGAAGGGATGCCTATAAGAAAGGGGTTGAAGCAAAACTTGAAGAAGCAGGAGCGGCATTAAAAGAAGGCGAGTATGCAGATGCACTTGGGATGTGTGCCGTAATTGAAAATATGTATGCACCTAAAGCAGGCATTCCCACGCCAAAAGAAATTTCAGAAATAAGAAGTAAAGCATACCATGCAGGCGTTAACGGAAAAATTAAAGAAACAAAAGATGCACTTTCCGAAGGCGAATTTGAAGACGCGTTATCCGGAATTGCAGGAATTGAGATTTACGCCAAGAAGGCAGGGATTCCTTTACCCGATGAACTTGAATCGTTAAGAAAAGAGGCGTACGAAACAGCAACAAAAAATAAAATTGAAGAAGCAAAGGAATTTATTGGAGAAGAGGACCCAGACGCTTTAACATCTTTAAGGGTTGCAATTGCGTATTCAAAAAAAGCCGGTGTTTCGATGCCTGCCGAAATTGAAAAAATAATGCCGAAAGCTTACAATGTCGGAATGAAGACAAAGATTAAAGAAGCGGCGGATGCAATTGAGCAGGAAGAGCCGCAGGATGCTCTTGTTGCATTGATTGTTTCCGAAAGGTACGCGAAAGAAGCAGGGGTTCCTCTCCCAAAAGAAGTTGAAACATTAAGAAAAGAGGCACACTTAAAGGGAATGGGCGTGATGCTTGAAAGAGCAAGAGCGGCAGTAAAAGAAGGCGAGTATTCCGATGCTTTAGGTCCGTTAAATCTTGTTGAAAAATACGCGAGGGAATCAAATGTTAAAGCCCCGGCTGAAGTTGAAACATTAAGAAAAGAGGCGTATAAGAAAGGGGTTGAAACAAAACTTCAAGATGCCAGGGAAGCATTAAAAGACGGCGAGTATTCGGATGTCGTAGGTGCCTGCTCGGTAATTGAAAATATGTATGCACCCAAGGCAGGTGTTCCTGTTCCGAAAGAAGTTTCGGAAATAAGAAATAAGGCATACACTATAGGCGTTAAAGGAAAAGTCAAGGAAACAAAAGAAGCGATTGCCGAAGGTGAATTTGAGGATGCGCTCTCAGGGATTGCAGGAATTGAAATTTATGCCGAGAAGGCAGGCATCCCTGTTCCTGATGAAATTGATTCATTAAAAAATGAAGCATACACAGTAGCAACAAAAAGTAAAATTGAAGAAGCAAAGGAATTTATTGAAGAAGATGACCCTGACGCTTTAACATCTTTAAGGGTTGCAATTGCGTATTCAAAAAAAGCCGAGATGCCGATTCCGAAGGAAGTTGAAACATTAATGCCCGAAGCATATAAAGTCGGGATGCACGGGAAGATTAGAGAAGCAGAGGAGGCAATAGATAGTGAAGAGCCGCAGGACGCTCTTGTTGCACTGATTGTTTCCGAAAGATATGCAAAAGAAGCAGGCGTAACCGTTCCAGAAGAAGTTGAAAAATTAAGAAAAGAAGCATATAAAAAAGGAATGGGCGTGATGCTTGAAAGAGCAAAAGAGGCAATAGAAGAAGGCGAGTATTCTGATGCTTTAGGTCCGTTAAATCTTGTTGAAAAATACGCGAAAGAATCAAATGTGAAAGCCCCTGAGGAAGTTGAAAAATTAAGAAAGAAAGCTTATACGAAAGGGGTTGAAGCAAAACTTCAGGATGCAAGGGATGCATTAAAAGACGGCGAATATGCAGATGCCGTCGGTGCCTGCGATGTGATTGAAAACATGTATGCTCCAAAGGCAGGCGTTTCCGTGCCGCCAGAAGTTCCGGAGATAAGAAATAAAGCATACCATGTCGGCGTTAAAGGAAAAATTAAAGAAACAAAAGAAGCGCTTGAGGAAGGTGAGTACGAAGATGCCCTGTCAGGAATTGCGGGAATTGAGATTTACGCTAACAAGGCAGGAATCCCGGTGCCTGATGAAATTGTAACATTAAGAAAGGAGGCATATATAACGGCAGCAAAAAGTAAAATCACGGAAACACAGGAATTGATTGAAGAAGAGGACCCTGATGCTTTAGCATCTTTAAGGGTTGCAATTGCGTATTCAAAAAAAGCCGACATGCCGATGCCGAAAGAAATTGAAACATTAATGCCCATGGCATACAAAGTCGGCATGACCGGGAAAATTAAAGAAGCAGAGGATGCAATTGAGCAGGAAGAGCCGCAGGACGCTCTTGTTGCATTAATCATTGCCGAAAAATATGCAAAGGAAGCGGGCATAACTGCTCCGAAAGAAGTTGAAAAATTAAGAAATGATGCTTATAAAAAAGGAATGGGCGTGATGATTGAAAGAGCAAAAATAGCAATAAAAAGCGGGGAATATACTGATTCTTTAGGTCCGTTAAACCTTGTTGAAAAATACGCAAGGGAATCAAATGTGAATGTTCCGGCAGAGGTTGAAAAATTAAGAAAGGACGCATATAAGAAAGGCGTTGAAATAAAACTTGCGGATGCAAAGGGTGCATTAAAAGACGGGGAATATGCCGATGCCGTGGGTGCCTGTGATGTGATTGAAAACATGTATGCTCCCAAGGCAGGCATTCCTGTTCCCGCGGAGGTCCCGGGCATAAGAAACAAAGCATACAACCTGGGGGTCACGGGAAAAATTAAAGAAACAAAAGAAGCGCTTGAGGAAGGCGAATTTGAAGATGCTCTTTCAGGGATTGCAGGAATTGAAATTTATGCCAAGAAAGCCGGCGTTCCTCTCCCGGATGAAATTGAATCATTGAGGAAGGAGTCATATACAATAGCAGCAAAAGGTAAAATCACGGAAACAAAAGAATTTATTGAAGAGGAAGACCCGGATGCACTTGCTTCTTTAAGGGTTGCGATTGCTTATACGAAAAGGGCTGACATACCGCTTCCGAAAGAAATTGAA
>Ga0209427_10009274_pt1 | contig 10993 bp, 13 predicted proteins | sample DeeMarSWOR136_30_FD_187465 | JGI IMG/M metagenome (GOLD analysis project Ga0209427, IMG submission 187465) | Marine sediment microbial communities from White Oak River estuary, North Carolina - WOR-1-36_30 (SPAdes) (version 2) | ecosystem: Environmental > Aquatic > Marine > Intertidal zone >... | reverse complement strand
TCCGCTCTATCAAGAATTCAAGGAACATATTGGTCCTTTTCACCTTTCCCCTTTGGAAATATTCACTAAAACATTCCCATCGCTAAACGTTACACCGGACCAACTAACCGTCATAAGCTGGATATTACCGCACACCGAAAAGATAAAATCCGATAACAGAAAAGAAACCCTTTATCCCTCAGAAAGATGGGCCAGGGCACGCATTTACGGTGAAGAGGTAAACGATAAGCTCCGCAGGCATGTGGTGGCAACCTTGCACGACGCCGGCTACGACGCCGTCGCCCCAATGCTCTCGCCTTTTTTTGAAAGGAAAATGTCAGAGCGTTACGGGTTTGCCTCTACGTGGTCTGAACGACATGCAGCATATGTATCTGGTCTGGGGACCTTCGGTCTTTGTGATGGTTTTATTACTTCTAGGGGAAAGGCTATACGTTGTGGATCAGTTGTTGCTCACATTACAATTCCACCGACAAAAAGACCATATAATCACCATCATGCTTACTGCCTCTTTCTTGCCAAAGGTCTGTGCGGACAATGCATCTCCCGTTGCCCTGCTGACGCGATTACCGAGGCGGGGCATGATAAAATGAAATGTAGAGACTATCTCCGTCCGGGAACCTCAGACTATGTGAAATCACATTTTGGTTTCGATGGTTATGGCTGCGGGTTATGCCAAACGGGTGTACCTTGCGAATCAAAGATTCCTACTGAGCGTGACGTTAATTGAAGATCCACATCAGCCTGACTTATAGTATAGTTAGTTCTTCCTTTATCATCGCAGGAGTCGAAAGAGTCGCAGACTCCCTCACAGAAAATAAAATACACTTGGGAAAAAAGGTGTTTTTTTAAGCGCTCTTCACCGCTTTTAAAAGGAGGAGACCGATGAAATGGGCCCATGTGGACAAGTTAATCGAAAAGGGGATGGGCTTTTATTCTCAAAACGGCAGGCTTAACCCGTACAGCATCCTCCCAGGGGTAACAGCCCCCCCACATCTGCATCCCAATTCAGATTCTTTCACTTACATCATTGAGGGAGAAGGTAAGTTTTTGGTAGAAGACTCGGAATTCCCCATCTCTCAGGGAATGATTGTCCACGTCACTCCAATGACTCGTTATGGGATAAAGAACGACAGCAATCAACCCCTCAAAATACTCTGTATACACTGTCCACTTCCTCCCGTCTTTAAAGAGGGGGATTGTTTCTTCTGCAATAAGTGCGGGACAGAAATAGCGATTATTCATGCAGGCGTAGGTTCCTTGGTATGCTGCGGGGTAGAAATGGACAGAAGGCATTGGGATTGGAATCAGAAGGCCATGATCGTCGAAGAAGGTGTGATGAATGGGGATTACCCATATAATGTGGATGACGAGTTTACCTGCAAATATTGCGGAACACGAATAAAGATAATAGGTAAAGGGACGGGTGGTCCTCTTTTGTGTTGCGGTTTCGAGCTTTAATGTTCTGGTTCCGAAGTAGTTTCAGGGGGAGGAGTGAACCTCGCAGAGAGCAAGGAATACTTAGACCTCAAAGCTATTCTCATTATTCTTGCCTTAACCTTACTTTGGGGTTTTAACTACACCGCTATTAAATATTCTAACCAAGGGGTTTCTCCCGTCTTCGCCTCGACACTGCGATCCATTATCGCTTCGATCTGCGGGGTGATCTATTGCATAAGAAAGCGGGAAAAGTTATTCCATACTGATATAATGCTCTTTCACGGTTTCATGGTAGGCCTTCTATTCGGCCTAGAGTTCGCATGTTTATACTTCGGGATGCTCTATACGGATGCTGCCCGCTCCGTACTATTCGTTTACATGAGCCCTTTTTTGGTAGCTGTAGGAGCTCATTTTTTCCTCAAAGGGGATCGACTAACCGTATTAAAAACGCTGGGGCTGGTTCTTGCCTTTATGGGTATCTTTATTGTATTCCATGGGAGGCCACAGACTGCCAAGCCTAGCATGCTCTTTGGAGACATCCTAGAACTCATGGCAGCATTCTTCTGGGGGGCTACCACTCTCTATATTAAGAGATTTCTGGCAGAAAAGATACATCCCATTAATACCTTTCTATACCAGCTCTTTTTTTCCATCCCAATCTTGCTCGTTATGAGTTTTATATTGGAGCCGCAGTGGATCTATAGAATCGATGTCTATATCGCAACTTCTCTATTCTATCAATCGGTCATCATCGCATTTTTGAGCTACTTTATCTGGTTCAAGCTCATACATAGCTATTCAGTGAGCAGACTCTCCGCCTTTACTTTTTTTACCCCCATCTTTGGAGTAGTGTTCGGTACCATCTTCCTCAATGAGGAATTTACCTATTCTTTGATGGTAGGCCTTCCTATGGTCTCCATTGGGATATTTTTCGTAAATTGGAAAAGGGGCGTGGGGAGGTATAACTAACTTATATTTTGGTAAGTTTTCTTTCCATGTCCTGGGGATAAGATCATCCCTTTTGTAGAATTTTTTTGTACCAGATGAACCAAGGCGTATCTAAAAAGCCGATGATGTTCTTGCTTACGATCTGACCAATGATAAGGGGAAGGACAGGCATAACTCCATAGAAGGCTAACGTCACAAAGATTATGCTGTCGAGGGTCAGATCAAGGAGGTCACTGGTTACACTTCGGATCCATATTCGCTTCTCGTACCTCTTTTTTAACCAGTCAAATATATAAGCATCCAGGTTCTGACAGATCAGAAAGGCAATCCACGATGCCGCTGTAATTCTTATCCCCAACTTGAATATACCCTGCCAAGCCTCCTCAAAGGGGAAAAAGGGGGCGGGAGAGAGACTGTTCACCATAGCGATCAAGGTCACGAGCAATACCTGAGTGATGAAGGCGATAGTGATCGCTAGATGAGCCTTCCTCCTCCCATAAGCCTCATTGATCATATCTATGGCTTGTGCGATAAAAGGATAGATAAACACGGCGGCAGGGGCGAAAAAACGATAAAACCCAAGCTCAAACTCAATGATTCTGACCGCCATAATTTGTGAGGCACCCAAATAGATGGTATAAAAGGCTGTCAAAGCTGCAAACCCATATTCGGTAAATTTTTTTACAATGTAAGCGCTCGCATAAGTGACGATGGTCAAACTGACTACCCAGTAAATCCAGACCGTTGGAAAAGGCAACTCTTCACCTACTCCTTGTAATGTTTTTGACTCATTGTGCAAAATATCCTCTTGCCATTCGCATGTCAACTCGGAACTCGTCAAGGGAGGGTTGACACATTGTAAAAAACCATTCCATAATTATGTCAACGTTTTCCATAAACCACAAAGGAGGTATTGTTAGAGGCTAGTGTCGATTGCTACAGTATCTCGTTAGTAGTGGCTTTAAAGGGGATTTTATTGCAGGAACCAAAACAAACCTCATAAAGAAATTGAATGATGACAAATAAATTGACATGGGTAGGACTGGGTATTATTGCTCTCTTGGTTGGAACTGCCCTGTTTGCTCCTTTGCTAGCCCCCTATGATCCTATGGCAATTAACCTCGCAGGGGAGCTTGAAGGGCCGAGGGCGGGCCATCCATTGGGGCAGGACAAACTGGGCAGGGATATCCTCAGCCAGATCATATACGGCTCACGAGTCTCCCTCTTGGTTGGATTAGTTGTGGTTGGAATCTCCCTCGTCATAGGAGTTACCGTAGGGGCCATGGCTGGCTACTTTGGTGGCATCCTCGATACCATATTGATGAGGATAGTCGACATACTGTTGGCATTTCCAGGCATCCTACTCGCCATAGCCTTGGCCGGAATCCTCGGCCCCAGTTTGAAGAACGTTACTATTGCCTTGTGCGTTCTGGGTTGGGTGGGGTATGCTCGACTTGTACGCGGGCAAGTGCTCGCAGAAAAGAACAGAGAATATGTTTTAGCGGCCAGGGCCTTAGGCAGCTCTTACCCCAGAATTATTTTTCGCCACATCCTGCCCAATGTATTTGCCCCGGTCATTGTTGAGGCAACCTTCGGCTTGGCAGGAGTAATCTTAGCCGAGGCAAGCCTCAGCTTTTTAGGGTTGGGACCTCAGGACGTCCCCACGTGGGGAAAACTCCTTAACGAGGGAGCACACTATCTCCTTTTTGCCCCCCATGTGGCAACCTTTCCAGGAATCGCTATCATGCTTACTGTCTTGGGATTCAACTTTCTCGGGGACGGACTGCGGAATAAATGGAATGTCAAGAGGTCAGTATGAAGGTTGAAAAGGTACCGAGCCCTAACTGTTCAAGCCGACAGGGCCATCAAGTGGATATGATCATCATTCATGCCATAAGCTTACCTCCTGGAAAGTTCGGAACAGGGTATGTATTGGATTTTTTTCTGAACAGGTTAGATATCTCCGCTCATCCCTACTTCATGGAACTGGGAGGCATAAGAGTCTCATGCCACTATTTCATCGACCGAAAAGGGAAGGTTATTGAATTCGTGGCCCCTGATCAGATGGCCTGGCACGCAGGTGAAAGCTCCTTTGAGGGGAAGCAGAACTGTAATGCTTTCTCCATCGGTATCGAGCTCGAGGGTACTCCGAGCCATCCCTTCACAAAAAAGCAATATCGCTCTCTTGTGGAATTATGCCTAACATTGATGCAAAGATATCATCTCATTACACCAGATAGAATAGTGGGGCACTCTGACATTGCTCATGGCCGAAAGCGAGATCCTGGTCCGTTCTTTCATTGGGCGCATTTTAAGGATCAATTGCTTAAGGAGTTGAGTAAGAGTGACAGGAACTTCAAGATTTCAAAAGGAGGTAATTGATGCCCATTATCGAAGCCTTCGGAATGAGAGGGAATGTAGTCCTGGGCAAAGGGGAAAGGGAAAAGGAGAAGGACACCCTTGTCTTCATTCACGGGGCAGGGGGCAACTATACTGCCTGGTATCCCCAAAAGGACCACTTCAGTCGCGACTTCAATGTTGTAATCATAGAACTCCCCGGACATGGAGCTGTTCGAGGTGAGGGGGCTGACAAAATAAGGAAATATGCCCTCTGGATAAAGGGATCTTTGGATGAGCTTGAAATCGAAAAGCCTTTCCTGATTGGGCACTCCATGGGAGGGGCCATCACCATGGACCTGGCATTGAGATTTCCGGCAATCCCTAGAGGGTTAGTCTTGGTGGGTACCGGGGCACGGCTACGCGTGGACCCCCGTATATTGAATGGAATCGGGGAGGATTTTCAAAAGACCGTGGAATTCATCTGTGAGCTCGCTTTCTCCAAAAATGCTTCACAAGAAATGGTGAGGGTGGCGATCGAGGAGATGAAGAAGAACCAGCCAGATATACTACACGGTGACTTCACTGCCTGTGACCTGTTCGACATAATGGAAGATATACGGGGAATAAAAAATCCCACCTTGGTCATTTGTGGCGATCAAGATGTCTTGACTCCTGTTACCTACTCCCGTTATCTGGCCGAGAAGATTCCAGGCGCCCAGCTGATAATTATAGAGGGGGCTGGGCATATGATCATGTTGGAGAAACCTGAGGAATTCAACAAAAAGTTAGAGCTTTTTTTTCGCTCCATAGATCGGGGAGATGGCTAGATTATATATTCCTGCAGAGAGGATTAAAGATGAGCAGATCACTCTCCAACCAAAGGAGGCGAGATATATCTTTAAAGTCCTTCGGCTCGGCCCCGGTGATAAGGTGATGGTGTTCGATGGGGAGGGAGGAGAGTATCTTGCCGAGATATGTGAGGATTACCAGGGCGGCGTATACCTTGTGACAAGGGAGGAGGTGAGATTGGAGAGAGAATCTCCGTTGAAGATTACCTTGGGTCAAGCGCTCTTGAAGGGGGAGAAGATGAAGTTTGTGATTCAGAAGGCCACAGAACTGGGAGCCCACAGGATCGTACCTATCACTACCTCCCGATCTGTTCCTATTTTGCAACAAGGGCAGGAAGTGCTCAGGGTACAAAGGTGGCGCAAGATTGCCCAGGAGGCAGCCAAACAGTGCGGCCGCTCTGTGGTTCCCCATGTAGAGCAAATCAATGAGCTGGAGGCTTTCCTTTCTCAAGGAGCAGGGGCAAAATTGATCCTTTGGGAAGAGGAACCCACCTCACTGCGGGAGGTGCTTGCAGAGATCACTCCTTCATCCGGGATCACCCTCCTTATAGGACCTGAGGGAGGATTCTCCGAAGATGAAGTCTCCCTTGCACAGGCACATGGCTTTATCGTGGCTGGATTGGGGGAAAGGATCCTGAGGGCAGAGACGGCAGTCCTGAGTGTCTTAAGTATCCTTCAGCACCTCTTCGGCGATCTAGGTTGAAAAGTACGGCCCTTGTCTGGTGATTTGAGAAAACTCGTTACTTTTACATGCATTTTGACAGCGTGGCAACATTAGCAAAGTCATCTATGGCGTCAATTATGTATAATTGTGCAAAATTCGAACCTACTATTCCCTCACAACTTTTAAAACAGAGGTAAGTTCTTTTTTCACCTGATCGGGATTCACAAAGAGAATTCCATAAATACCAAGTTCTTTCGCAGCATTGATATTCTCTTGCTTATCATCAATAAAGATTGCCTCATTTGCTTGCACTCCTAATCTTTTGAGCGTTACTTCATATATCCTCTTTTCTGGTTTTCTCATTCTTTCAGCACATGAAAAGACAGTCACATCAAACATATCATACTGTTGCTCGTAAAAATAACGCATTGATGGAAGTTCGGAATTGGAAAGCAATGCAACTTTGAATTCTCTCTCTTTTAAATGGGACGCCAAAGAAAACATCTCTTCTATTGGATCATATGAATGTCGAAAAGCTTCTCCCCATAATGACTGATTATTTGGCTTTTTGACTCCCAGTTCAGAACACACGTTTTCCCACCATGTATCTTCTGAGATCATCCCTTTTTCAAATTCCGGGAGAAACTTTTCGTACATAGGATTATATGCTTCTTCATTCACACCCAGCGAGTTTGAAAAATAGGCAATAAGGCTTGCCTTGGGGTGCTTAATTAACACTCCACCCCAATCGAATATGACTGCTTCAATCACAACCTACCACCAGATCCTCATAAATCCGTCGAATTACAGAGGCGCTGAAATAAAAAAAGCCGCCTGATTCTCATCATCGAAATGAAATCTATAGCTTTGCAACAGCATCTGCTTTTGTTTCTCCAATGTCCAATAAGATGTATTCCCATTGAATTTAAGTCTAAGGGTAATGCCTCACTTATCAGGGGACAAGGGATCCTCCGGGGCCCATCTCCCCGAACCCAAGACTGACATGTTACATTTCACCACTCATAATGGTGCTTTTCTCATTTCCAACTTTTGATTGAGTGCCAGGCCTACGGCTTAGATCACGAGAATTGCTCCTACAGGAGAGGTTGACATGTGTGAATCAGCAAACCAAGTATTCCCGTGACAAAACTCATTGTATGGATCTCTAGTACTTAATTATTTTTCCGATCCTTTGGCTCTCTTGGCCGAGGGGTAGCAGGACGGAATACGGTCAACTGGCCATCCTTTTTTCGGTCCATCAGTATCCTGATCAAGCCAGTATAGGTATACCCCACAACCTCTCCCTTATAGTTGATGATGTTGAGTGCACGAGGCTCAAAAGGGATGACCCCACCCGTATCGCGGTATTGATCATACAATCGCTCAATGGCATAAGTAATCTCCTCCTCGCTGAGAGGTGACCCCCAAAACCTGGAAGGAAGATGGTATTCATCTTTTTTAAGATCAAAAAGGAGAGCTGTTGGCTCCTCTCTAACACCAGCCGAGTAGACATCAAATTCATTGAAAAACGCTCGATCAAAAGCCCTAATCTTTGTGGTCACCTCCGGGTTCACTGACAGATTCTCCCCTTGCCGAGAAGAGACGCCGACAGTTGAACAGCCCAAAACCAACATAGTAAGAAAAATGGTTATAACCTTTCCTTTCATTTTCAAACCTCCCCCCTAATGTTTAGATATTTTTTTAAGAAGACAAAAAACGTGCCAATAGTATTATAATAATAAAATTTTTATTTTTTCAATTAGTTACATAATTTTAACATGTAATGATTGAGTGTACATAGGGAAAAAATGTCCTGTTTAACAGGATTGAGTCTTGTAAAAAAGAAAGCCATCCTACCGTCGCAAGAAAAAATTTGGGAGAATTTCACCCAAAACCTGTTCCGAAAGAAGGCTAAAAACAAATGGTCAAATTGCCGATCCCTGTTAAGCAGCTCTCCGGCGAGAGGAATCCCTTTCAATAGGATTCCGTCCTCTGTTGCAGGACAAATTCTATCGTTTTTCCTCTGTTTTTTCCCCGACCCACGTCGAAAAAGTAGCGTAACTACCGAACATATTGTCGAAACTTTTGATCATGATGACGTTGGCATATTTCTTGTTTATCAAACATATATATAGGGCAAGTGAAAGACGTATTTCCCTCACTCAATTTGTGAGGAGATTATAAACGTCGTTAAAAATTTATAAAAGGGGGTAAAAAATGAGAAAGATAGTAACAGTTGTAGTAGCGCTCTTCGCTCTTGTAAGTATCAGCGGATGTGCATCATTGTCGGATCATGAAGTTGGAGGGGAGTATAGATATCCAGAAAGTGGCCGCTGTCCCTCGGGGCACTTCTGGCATCCTGAAACCAAGACGTGCTGGATATATGGTGACGGTTAACAGCGAAACAGAAGCGTTCATCTGGAGTAATAACGAGGACAGTCAAGGGATATGAGTTTTGGTGGATACCTTACTTCTTTCTCAAAATACGCTCAGGGGCAATGGTGCCTTCCTGAAGACCAGGAAACTCCAGATGATAGTCGGCATACAAAGAGAAATCCTCAGATAACATGATTCTATTTCCTCTTTATATCGGGGAGAAAGAAAATGAGGGCACTTGTTAGAAAGGGTATCATCGCGAGGAAGGTAAGAACTCCTTGAATTGAAAAAATATCTGCCATCTTTCCTGCCAGAGCAATCATCATTCCTCCAGTTCCATACGCAAAACCCATCATGAGGCTCGAGACCATCGACCTTCCCTTCGGAGCCAATTCCTGTGCCATGACCACTCCCAGTGGCACAGAAGCCATAATAAAAAACCCTGCGATAAATGCGCTAAAATAAACCCAATTGCCAGGAAGATAGAGCAACAAGTATAGGCTGGGCGTTGCCAGGATTTGGGCAATGTAAAAAACCGGCTTATAGCCAATTCTGTCCGATACGTGACCTGCGATGAGCCCACTGATCGATCCGGCCACAGAATAAATGGATACAATTTTCCCGATAGAGACGAGGGAATACCCCTCAGTGGCATACATCACTGGTATAAAAGCCAGGAAAGACTGACTAACAAAACCTCGCAAGACCATGATCACCCAAATCAGTATGATCGATTTCCAGACCGTCCCTAAAACCTTCTTGATTGAATCGATAAAGCCGAGCTTACCCAATCTCTCCTCTTGAGAAAGAGGGATGATCTTGATGAGGAAGATCATCACCATTAAACCAACTATCATTGTCAATGGGGAAATCTCCAGGCCATAGGAACTAACAAAATAGGTAATAAAGAGAGGTCCTACACCGATGGCCAGGGCCCCACCCATGTTGAAAATTGACATAGAAAAGCCAAAATGCCGCCCCGAATAATTAGAGACCATGCCTGCAGATGTTGGATGAAACATAGATCCACCAATTGATCCTAACGATGTAAAAAGAATCAGCGCCCAAAAACAAGGTGCTATTCCGACGAGAGGAATAAAAACGATAGCGATCAGTGGTCCCCCCAGGATGAAAAATCTCGTTCGGTAGTGATCAGCGAGGTACCCCACCCAAGGCTGAACAAAAAAGGCTAAAATTCGGCTTATCCCCGCCAATAGACCGACCTGTGCTAATGAGAGAGAAAATTTTTCGACAAACACGGGAAGGAGAGGATTTATAAAAGATATATAAAAATCGCCAATAAAATGAACGAGTGCCAGGCCGAAAATCACTTTTACGTTAACGTTTCTTGGACGTTCAACCATACTTGACAGCTATCTTACCCGCAATCAGATTTTGTTACGGTTTCCTTTTCTTTTTATCCGCGCCCTCACCTTACCCCACGAAGATGTCACGAGAAAACTCTCCTCCATATTCTCTATCATACGGACAAACTTGTTAATCGGCACCGCAAAAGTGAGCGTATCTTTGGAGGCATATGGTCGAGCCGACACATCAAACATCCCAAGAACACCTCTTGGACGACTAGAGTCCTTTTCGAGATAAGGATACATGACAATTGAACCGCAACCGGAAGCAAACGGTGCAAAAACTCCATCTGGCTCAACTTCATCAAAACTTGCAAGCGTAAAGAGGCCGGAGAGAACATCAGGCTGTGCGAAAAAAATAACCACCTCAGGCGCATCCAGTTCCTCAAGTCTGTCCCACCTTTTGAAAACGATAAACCTGGCTGGAGCCTTAAACTTCGGCAGTTCCTTCATAAGCTCTTTAACCAATTCGGGCGTTTTTTTATAGCGCTCACCCTCAAGTTTCCCTGGAATACCACACGAGAGAAAATATTCGAAATTGGGCATAATCTCTTCGGTAAACCCAAGATACCTTTTCCCCCCACCACATCCAATGGAGTTTTCATCAAAACAGAGGGACATACCCCGCCGGACCTTTGATAGTACACCGATGAAACACTGGTGCCCTGATGGTGGCTTCACCACCTCGGCACAACCTTGCTCATCGGTATAATAGAATGCAATGGGAAGCTCCCACCCATTAAAATATCTTTCCCAGAGCGTTATAAATTTTTCCTTTAGCTCCATATCCATGCCATGTATCCTTTCAAACCTCAATTTTCCTTTGGGTTGTATTCTATCTTCAGGGTAAATCATCATGTATCACTGGCTGGACGACGGTCCCAATTCCTTGATGAAAATGTGTCGGAATTGGAGGAAGGACGCTCCCCACTCTCCATCCTTTCGATCGCCATGATGCTGCAACGCAATTGGCCCCTGAGCCGGGACGCCGGGCAACTGAGCGTTATCGAGGA
>Ga0209427_10009273_pt1 | contig 10993 bp, 3 predicted proteins | sample DeeMarSWOR136_30_FD_187465 | JGI IMG/M metagenome (GOLD analysis project Ga0209427, IMG submission 187465) | Marine sediment microbial communities from White Oak River estuary, North Carolina - WOR-1-36_30 (SPAdes) (version 2) | ecosystem: Environmental > Aquatic > Marine > Intertidal zone >... | reverse complement strand
GGGCCTGATATCGTGTCTCAGATATCATCTCTGGGTTATTGCTCTCACAACCCATATCCGTCGTAGGCTAGTCAGGTCATTACCCTGACTACTACCTGATAGTCCGCAGACTCATCCTTAGGCGCCGGAGCTTTAAATCTAGGTGCATTCCAGCATCCTAGACATATGGAGTATTATTCTCAGTTTCCCGAGGTTATCCTCCACCTAAGGGCAGATTATCCACGTGTTACTGAGCCGTCTGCCGAGGGCCGAACCCTCTCAACTCGCATGGCTTAGTCGAATCCCAATAGCAGTGACCTCCGGCAGGATCAACCGGAATCTAACACACTATTATTGTTATTATTGGCAGGTAAACCAAAATTCACCAACACATATCAATCGTCAGATTCAAGAGAGCGCAAGATGCTCTTAGGGCATATCTTGTTTTCTTGAACCTCCACATCCATTTTGTGACCACGGAACGAAATGACCCAATCACGGATGGCAAAAATAACGTAATCTCATGGGTCGACCGGAATGGTCCGGGTCATAAGCGAACTTTAGAAGTAATTTAAGCTATATTTGCATTAAATATAAATAGATTTCGCCTTTTTTAGGAAAATAACTGTATTTTTAAAAAATATGAGAATTATTAGGGTTGAGATAAACCAAAATCAAATTCAAATAGCTCAGCAATTGTTGGAATACCATAATATTTTCTAATTCTAAAGCTAACTCTTGCTTTTGAAATCGTATGTTCGGTTCCAAAATCTATCTCATACCAGTCTTTATTTTCAAAACTACCAATATAAACCACATGCCAAGCATTATTGTAATAAATCTCAATTGTTGTTCTATCACATCTATTCTCTATGTATTTAGCATACAATCTTACTTTTTCACATGAAATCGTTGAGGATAAACTAAGTTCTAAAGGTTCTGTCCAATGCCATGAAGAACCCCAATAAATATTTGTAAATGTAGCAGTATTTATTTTACTATCATGTGCATCTTCTTCATCATTCCATTCTGAAGGATTATTATGTCCAGATGGTGTAACCCAGAAAGGATACAAAAATATAGTTATGTCTGTTATTTCTCCAGCAACAATTTCCACCTGTTTTTCGTAAGTATAATAATTATCCTTCTCAAATCTAACCAAATATGAACCAGGTTCTAGATCAATTGAATAATATTCTTCTGTAGGTGATGGATAGTTATCAGGAAATTCTCCATAGTAATCAGTAGCAGTAACAATATCATCTTCACCAGGTATTTCAACAGTTACTGCTACCCCTTTCAATTCTTCATCAATATTTAATGCATCGTATAATACTCCTCGAAGACCTCCGTACTCAGTTGGTGGAAGATATAAATTACCGAGATATTGATATCCACCCTCAATTGCATCTACGTCCTCAAGTAAAATTGAGCTATAACCATTTTTACTTGCAGTTATGTCATATATACCTGGGGGGACTATTAGTTTGAACTTTCCTGTCTGAATACCACTGTAGTAGTCTTCTGAGTATGTATGATATCCACCAGGATCAGTTACTAAAAATACATATGGTATACCCTTATGGGTTATTTTATTTTTAGTATAACCATGAAGGTCTGCATCTGTGTCATAAATTTTGAATGATTCACTCTCACAATCAAAATATCCATCTGCTTCAACAAACAATTTAGCTATGCTGAAATGTATATAGTAATCATATGGTACTTCAGATGCAGTAAAACTGGTCTTTCCATTTGAATTTGTATAATTTGTAACTACACTCTGACTTCCATCCATATTAAGTTGCTGATATTTTACAAATGCATTATCAATAGGTTCATTGCTTGTTGCATTGGTAATCGTTACCTTAAACTCATTAAACTCATACAATTTATCATCATATTCTATTTCAATATCTACAGCATATCCCTTTCCAACAGTCATTTCTGCAATGTTACTTTTAGCAGCAATGGTTTTTACTTGGAAATATATCTTGATTGAATCGTTTTCGTATTCAAACAACTCTGAGAAATCAAACTCAATTGAATCTTCATAATCTATCCAGTGGTCTGGTTCAGAACCTGAATCCCAATTTCCATCTCCGTCCCAATCCCATCTCATAGATTGTAAATTAAAAGCAAATCCCTCACTTTTAGAGATATCAAAGGTAACTATTGGATCTTCAAGAGTTACACCATATATATTTTTATCAGGGATTGCCTTTGGTGTACAAGGCCATATCTCGGTTTCATGATCGTTAAATATTAGTTTTACCAATCCGACATTTACAAAATCAATACTTCCGGATTTACCCCATCCTGAAGGAATCCAGAACTTTTTACCAAAAATTTCAACCTCAACGAACTCTCCCCATATGTAGAAATTATTTGCCTTAAGTAATTCAATCTCAGCATATAATCCAATATCAATTCCAAAATAATCCACGTGTTTATTTATTTCAATTGCTAGGTTACCAACTTCTTCATCATTTGAATCAATAAATATATGCCCATCGGCATCATTTTCAATTGGTTCAGGATTAACATCGAAATGTAAGGTAAAGACTTTCTGTGGATTTATTGATAAATCACTATTTAAATTCAGGTCATTAATACTTGTTTTAAATATCAAATCTATTTGTTCTGTACAATTGGTAGTATCAAATAATAAAGCATGGGTTTGCGGATGATTTTCATATTTGCTACAATATTGTGTAAATAACTTTTGCTGATTACTATCACTTCCTTTCCATCCAAATGTAATATTTATAAATCGTGAAAGTCCGGCAATATTTATTGTTCCATTTCCACCGATAGTTAGCTTTCCATCCAACATTCCAAGATACCAATTATTGAAATCTGCTTTTAGTTCTACCAAATCCATTATAAACTGCCAGTCATAAACAGAAATACCGATTGAAAACAGGTCAAATTGCAAAGGTTCATCCGTATTTATTGAAACTCCTCTATTTCCTTGACCCCGTTGACGAATCAATATTGTAAGATCATTTTGATATACTCTATCAATATTGAAAAGGGAAAATGAAATCTTAAGGTTTCCTAGTTGCAAGGTGAATCTTGTAAAGGTAAATTCAAATATTCCATTGTTAACAGTCAATTCTTTATCATAATCTTCATCTGAGATATTTATCCAATTTGCATTAAATTCTCCTGGAAGCATTGTTATTATTCCAAATTCTATATCCCTTTCTACTTTCAAGAAATCAACACCTTCAGAAAATTCTAAAAGTTTAAATTCAAGTTCAGCAGAGTTTGAAATATAAAGAGAACCACTATCATCATATGATTCATAATTAATGAAAGTCTCACCAGGATATATTATCGAAGCATCCATTAACCTAATCTTATAAAATCCTTTTCTAAGGGTAAGACCTGCAAATTCACCTGTTACTTCATCATTATCTATAAAAACCCAACTTTCACCTTGATCCTTATCTATTAACCAACTGAACGATATTTCCCCAGGTTCAAGGTTCATCTTGCCAATTGTCATAATTTTATCAAATCTACTGACATAATGATTTAAAATTTCAAATAGCTCTATTGAGCTTTCTTCATGTATGTTTAACCCAAGATAATTAGCTGTATCGTTGTCAGGGGAAGGTTCATAATGCATACTGAAGTTTACATCTACAATACTACTAATCATATCTATTCTAGCGATTCTATTAAATATATCAAAGAAACGGTCAAATGATAATTGCCATGTTGCTGCGATATCCGCGGATAGATCTATATATTCTCCCTTCTTCCAATCAAGGTCAAAATATTCATGATCATTTCGGTTATAATCAGAAGTAAGTGCTCTTAGCCTAGTACCAATTGGTATTTTTAGTTTTGGAGAAATATATTTTATGTAAACATCTTTTATTTTAAATGATCCATCCATCTCAGAATGGCGATTAAATTTAATGCTTCCTACAGTTGCATTTTTAGATATTTTCATTCTTAAGAAATTATTGGATGATCTATTCCATTGAAGAAGTCCAATTCCTGCTTCAAAGTGAGTCAATGGTTTATCATGGTTTTCAATGGAACCATTTAATCCTATTAATTCGAACCAATCAACTCCCCTATCTGAACCAATACTCCAATTATATTCATCTGATTCAATACTGGAGCTGAAAACTGCTTGACCACCAAGTAAGTTGAATGATTCAAAACAAACATTTACAGTTGTATTGCTCATATTATTTAATGATATTTGAGTGAGTACTAGGCAAAATTCTTCAACTGTGAGAATTGAGCCTCCAAAATCAAGTTCAAAAATATTATTATCTGTATCAAATAACAAATCATAACTACCATCAAGAATTGAGATTAAATCTGTTTGAAAATCTATTTTTTCAACAGATTCGTTGATATATTTGAAGACAAAGTTATCTATTTCTAAACTGCGATCATTACTTGATTTAATCTTTAGATAACTATTTTTTTGATTCCACCAGACATCAAATTTCAAATCATCTGAGTATATAGTAAAAAGACCTGAAAGTACTAATTTATCTCCTGTATTGTCAAAAATAACCTCAAAGTCAACTGGCAAATCTTCAACTGCCATGTCAAATTTTAATTGTATATGATATTCTTCAATAATAAAAGAAAACCCTTCTCCACCTGGAAACAATGGAACCCATGTGTCATTAACTATATAATATATATTCCCTTCTCCAAATAACTGTAGAAATCCTTTGTATAAAGGACGATTTGTAAAATTAAGAAACACTCTGAAGTTGTCAGCCCTTAATGATGCCTTATTGATTCGGAATCCTTTATCACTTTCAAAATAATGCAATGTATAATTTGTATTTTCATTAATTAAATCAATTATTTTGTTTAAAAATCCAGATGATGCCTCAATTCCCATGTTAAGTGCGATTGTTGTGTTATATGTGTCAATAAAAAAATATTGGCTTTGTTCTTTATTTAGACCAGGATTTAGACCAACTTTTAAATGTTCAATTGGTTTTGCAAGACTTAAATTAAATTCAAGGGAATTAGTAATTCCTGCTTCAAAATCAAAACTTTTTAATGCACTACCATCTGGTATCTCAAGATAAAGCCTAATAAGATCTAGTATTACTGAAAATGTGCCTTCATTTATCTTTATATTACCAAAATATACTCTTGGAAATTCATTAAAAATCAATATATCAGGAAGATAAATACAGAGGCTTTCTAATGCTAACTCTGAATTCATATCGTTCACAAATTCAAGACCAAGTATTGTCCCGTTTTTTGGAATAAAACCAATAGTAACAATCATCTCTGAATAACCCTTTAGGTATAAATTCTCAAGAGCAATATTAACAGTTGTGAGTTTTATACCAAGTATTTCAAGAATTCCCAGTAGATTATCCATATTAAAATAATTAAGATCCAATTTACCGTTTCTTCCATTGAAGCTAAAAGTAATATTTGCCCATGTAATGTTAAATTTGTCATGAGTAAATATTTTTGATTTTTCAATACTAATATTTATCAAAGAAAACTTTACACTTCCTGTTGCATTTGCCGCTACCGCAATTCTGCCAAAAGAACCGATTAATGTAAAGTTACCTATTTCTAAATCTAGTTCAACATCCTTTAATTCAAATCCTAAGGAAAGATTTGAAGTAACCAAATGTTTTGTCTCTTCGGTTAAATAATTGTTTATTGGAGTTGTAATATTTACATTAAATCCAGAGTAGCCTCTTATGTATCCTGTCAAATTCTTAATTTCAAATATTGGAGTACCATTACTTGAGAAAAATAGATACATATCACCAATTGATAGGTTTATGTTATTCTCAGTATGAAAAGCCAAATAGGAAGGTTTATTATTATTCCATAAAGCTTCTATATATGCAGATCTATCATCATGATCGAGGTGAAAATCCTTTATTTTTACTATCATGTCAATGTTTGATGTGTTGACTTCCTTTGTGAAATTAAATTTAAAGTTTAAGTCTATATAACTTTGTCCACCCTTAAATTCAATTAATGAATATCCAGATTCGTTACAAACTTCTTTTAGAATAATATTGCCATATAGATGTGGTACATTAAAATCAATAATATCTCCATAAAAGATATGTAAGTTTTCAAGGCCTAGGGAAATTCCTGAAACACTAATCTTTGTGATGTTGTATCCTATTCTATTTATTGTATGCCATGAAATATTTAGACCTTTATTGCCTGTTTTTGCAAGTATTTTTCCCTTAAAACCACCTGTAATATTATTTATTTCAAATAAATGATAAGAGGCATAGGAAAAGTTACCTTTGAAATAGAAGTATCCCCATGAAGAGTCTTCAGAAACAAAATATTCAAATTTTGATTCGGAGATAAATTCAAGATAACGGGATGAATTACCAAAGAGTATTATGTCCTGTGGTGGACTCCATACTCCATTTAAACCTAATGATAAATTATATAGTTTTATTCCATTTGTAACATTTAATCCACATATAAATGTAAGATTTCCCTCATTTTTAACATATGAAAAGTTAACTTTTATACTACCATTTTTTTCTTTTATAAGTTTTGCTGCTCTAATTCCGAAATTGCCTAAGTCCATATCAATTAAAAATTTGAAATCTTCAACAGTGAAGGATTTGCTTGATAAGGAAAATTGTACTTCTTCATTTACAAGTTTACCGAAATAAATCTCAAATGGTTTATCAAAGAACCTTGTCATATTAAATGACAAATCAAATGAGTTGTTTATTCTCTTAAATGAAAGAGAGAAGGTAATATTAACTGCACATCTATCAAAAACAAGATAGCCTTTAGTTCCATCAATTGAAAGATTGCAATCAAGTTTTTCTTTTGAAGATATATTAAAATCAAACGAACCGTTCATTATAAAATCAAAATGTCCTAAAAATGATATTCCGGTACCTATTGTATAAAGACTGATATTTACATTTTTTTGTTTAAGTATGTCTCTTTCCCAATCTATTATTGCTTTTGAGGGTAGGTCTTTGAAGAAAACAAAACTTTTAGGGTTGTAGAAATCATCACAAAGTCCTATTTCTGAAGGAGGACTGCCATGCGTGTCAAATTCGATAAAACCATCTTTTCCATTATCTATAGTAAAAGTAACCATTTCCGGTAGATCTTTAACATATCCAATAATCTCAGAATTATTTCTCATAAACGATATAGTCATATCTATTTTTGTTTCATGGGATACTTCTCTTATGAATTCAAATTTGGAACCTCCAAATATTCCATTTCCATTGATTGTTAGTTTTGACTTGACAGCAGGATCATAAGAAGTTCTTGAACGTAGTTCGGATATAACATTTTCACCTTCTAAATTTGCATAACTGAAGATCAGTGCAAGTTTTGAATCACCGGTAATGCTACCAGGTCTTAATAATGCTCCATGTTCTGGTCTTTTTCTAATTCTAAAAATATTTGGTTGATATTTGTAGGTGATGCTACATTTGCTTGGGACCTCTTCACCTTCTGAAGACTCATATCCAATCCTTATTCGGTTCCCATTTTGCCTTTTAAGTAAAAATCCTGGAAAGTATAATTCTCCATATGCTTCTAGGGATGCATAGATATCTGGGAAGTTATTTAGTCTTTTAATTAGATATTCGAAATTTATTGATAAAGATAAATCTTTTTCTAGATAAGGATAAAGTCTAATCTTAACACTAATATCAAATTTTCCATCACCATTAACATCTAGGTCAACAAATCTATATAATTTAAGTGAATGTGATATTTCTATACCAGAATAGTTTGTATAGAACATGAAAAGTGAGGTTTGCGCAATACCTCTATATCTAAAATATCTTTTTAGTGCATCAAGTAATGTATAATGCCTTAAAGTTTTAGGACCTCTATTTAGTGTTTCTTGTGTAGTTGTTTCTTCTTCATCAATAATTATACTATTATTGATTTGATCTTCTAATTCATCGAGATTATCAATATCTTCAATATTGTCAATCATTGGTTTTTCAGTTTTTATAATACCAGCACTATTAACTGAATCCATTATCGTTAAAACTAGTAAAAAAACAACCAATATACTAAGTATCTTTCTTGATTTTATTTTAAATGCATTATTTAATTTTTTTTGTTTTTCTGATATACTGGTCATGTGATAATCCTCAGGATATTACATCAGATATAATTTACCCCATATTTCCTTTTTCGGAATTTTTTAAATGAATAATAATACTATTATATTTTATAGTATATATAGCTTGTTGCACAATTATATTAAAAATAGAATAGAGAAATTACCATATTAATCTGTTTATTATTTTAAAAAAAGGTTTTGTCGCTGTCACCCAACAAAAAATGTTGGGTGTAGCTACAAAACCACCCCTGTAAGCAGCAGAGGAATGGTAATGTAACATATATCGCGACATTTATTTGATATCATGGTTATCCTCTTGTCATCTCTTGACTTTACGTCTTATGGATCAAAGAGGGACCCTAGTATGATATCAATATGTAACCTTGACCTTGCTTTTCCAATCATTTTAATCATGGAAATCTTCGAATCAAGGCAATTTAATTAATAAAATAAATCCTTTTTATGGGTTTTGGTTGAAAAAATGTTATCTGTATTTGTTTATTTTGTCTTTTAAAAATATTGATTCTTTTCTAGATGCTTCCGAGAAACCACGATTTGTACTTGCATAAATAATTCCCCTAGAAGAGTTAATTATTGCATTTTCTTTATTTTTATTTGTACCGTATTTTATTGTCTTTTCAACGTCTCCGCCTTGTGCACCAATCCCAGGGATAAGTATAATAATATCATCACCTAAAATGTTGCGTATTGTCTTTAGTTCAGCTGGATAAGTTGCACCAACTACCGCGCCACAATTTCCAAATTTGTTCCATTCCTTTATTTTATCTGCAACAAGTTCATATAGTGGTCTATCAGATATCTTAACATCCTGAATATCAATTGCTGAGGGATTTGATGTTCTACATAGTATGAAACTAAATTTTTCTTTATATTCTAAAAAAGGAAGAATTCCATCCCTTCCAAGATAGGGGTTTATCGTTACAGCATCTGCATTATAGGTTTCAAACAAACTTTTTGCATATTTTCTTGCAGTATTTCCGATATCATTTCGTTTTCCATCAAGAATAATAGCAATATCATTTGGAATATGTTCGATTGTATTTATTAAAATATTAATACCTTCTTTTCCTAATACCTCGTAAAAAGCCATATTTAGTTTATATGCACATACATGGTCTTTTGTCGAATCTATAATTTCCTTATTGAAATCTAGATATGGATTTTTACTATTATTGAAAATATGCTTTGGCATTCTATTTTTATCAATATCAAGACCAATACAAAGCAAACTATTATTTTTATTAACAATTTTTTTAAGTTTTTCTTTGAAATTCATATAATTCAAAAGTTTGTAAATAAAATATCATATATAAAAAGATTCTATCTAGTTAGTTATTTAATCAATTAAAAGTTACAGCCTTTTTAAATGAAAATAATCTTCGGTGTTTGCTCTTGGGGACTAGGACATGCAACAAGATCCTTACCAGTTATTAGAAAATTAATTGAAGAAAACAATAAGCTAACAATAATATCTCATGGGAGAAGCCTTGAGCTACTAAAAAAAGAGCTTGGAAATAATCTAAAATACTATGATATACCAGACTATCCAATGCTTCTCTCAGAAAATTCTAGGCAGTTCATGGCAAAAAGTGTCGTCTATTGGCCTTCATTTATAAAAAGACTAGAATCTGAGTTGCAACAATTGAAAAAGATTCTTGAGAATAATAAATGCGATCGTATCATTTCAGATTCTCGTTATGGACTTTATAGTAGAACCATTCCTTCATTTTTTATTACTCATCAAATTAGAATAATGAATCCTCTTAGAATAAATATGTTTGAAAGAGGTAGTGAAATCTTCAATCTTTTCTTTTTTAAACGATATGCAGGAGTTATAATTCCTGATTATAAAGATGATAATCTATCTGGAGAGCTTTCACATAATCTTAGAAGAATTGATGAAAATAAGATTCATTATGTTGGTGTTTTATCAGATTTTAAAAAGATTAAAATAAAAAAAGATATTGATTATCTAATCTCAATTTCTGGACCTGAACCGCAAAGAACAATACTTGAGAAAAAATTGTTATCACAAGTAAATGAAATAGATGGAAAAATTATTATAACACTTGGAAAAACTGAAGCAAAGGATAAATTCAATAAAAAAAATATTGAAACGTATTCATTTCTTTCAAAAGAAAGAAGGGAGAATTTTTTAAATAGAACTAAACTTGTGATTTCAAGAAGTGGTTATTCAACAATAATGGATTTGGCAGTAATAGGTGCTAAAGCACTTATGATACCTACTCCAGGGCAGATTGAGCAAGAGTACCTTGCACAGTATCATAATAAAAAAGATACATTTTTTTCTGTATCTCAAGACAAAATAAATCTTAAAAGAGATACAGAAATTGCAAATAAGAAAGAAGGGATAAAAAGAAAATGTGAAGTTGAAAGGTCTGTAGAAAACATTATAAATGTTGTTTCTTCAGTTGAAAAAAGTCCGTTTGTATAGTACAATTTTTTAAGGAATACAATATTTAAGGTTCCTACAACGAGTGAAAGGATGTATATCAATAAAGACAAAGAAAAAGGTAAATTACTAAAAAACTGGTTATTTTGGACATTGCTTATAATTACAGGATTTGCTATAATTATTAGGTCTTTTCCAGCATGGACAAATGCTGCTTGGGGCTGTGATTTTGGTATATATTTAGGCCTTACAAAAACAGTATCTGAAACAGGTTTGATTTTTCCTGCTTATACAGGCTGGGGGAGCTCATATAATGAATTTCCAGTATTGTATTCAATAAACTCCTTTGCTCATTGGGTAACAGGAATAGATATTCTTGTTATTATGCCAAAACTTACACCTATTTTTGGAGGTCTGTCTGTTCTGGTATTTTATTTTGTTGCTCGTGAACTTATAGAAGATAAAAGGATTGCAATAAT
>Ga0209427_10009272_pt1 | contig 10994 bp, 10 predicted proteins | sample DeeMarSWOR136_30_FD_187465 | JGI IMG/M metagenome (GOLD analysis project Ga0209427, IMG submission 187465) | Marine sediment microbial communities from White Oak River estuary, North Carolina - WOR-1-36_30 (SPAdes) (version 2) | ecosystem: Environmental > Aquatic > Marine > Intertidal zone >... | reverse complement strand
GGTGGAGCGAGAGCCCTCCATTGGTGGGCACATGATTCAGCTCGATAAGACCTTTCCCACACTTGACTGCTCTGCCTGCATCCTGACCCCGAAGATGAGTGATGTGGGCTCTCATCCCAATATCGAACTCCTGACCTACAGCGAGATTGAGGATGTCTCAGGCTATATCGGTAATTTCAAGGCTACGATCAGAAGGAAGGCCCGTTTTGTGGACGAAGATACGTGTACTGGCTGCGGAAATTGTGCTGAGGCCTGTCGATTAAGAGGTCGTATACCCAATGAATTCGATATGGGTTTAGGAATGAGGGGTGCTATCTATACAGCCTTTCCACAGGCGGTGCCCAATGTACCCATCGTTGATCCTCAGCACTGCCTCATGCTGGCCAAAGGTAAGTGCGGCAGGGGGCCAAAGTGCGTTGAGGCATGTGAGCAGAAGGCGATAGACTTTGAGCAGAAAGAGGGCTCTATGGAGCTTGACGTGGGGAGCATTATCCTGGCCACCGGTTATCAGGAGTTCGACCCCTCGGTTATAGGCCAGTATGGATATGGCAGATACGACAACGTCATCACTGGATTGGAATTCGAGAGGCTTTCCAGTGCTGCAGGGCCAACAGGTGGACAGATCCAGCTCAAGAACGGCGAGCCACCCAAGAGCGTAGCCATTATTCATTGTGTCGGAAGCCGGGATAAGAACTTCCACGAGTACTGCTCTCGCGTGTGTTGCATGTTTGGCCTCAAGTGTGCCCACCTCATCAAGGAGAAGACAGACGCCGAGGTGTATCAGATGTACATAGACATGCGCTGTTTTGGAGAGGGGTATGAGGAGTTCTATGAGCGCCTCAGTACGGATGAAGACATAAAGTTCATCCGTGGCAAGCCTGCCCAGGTAACAGACCGAGCCGTGACCGAGGAGGAAAGGGGGAAGCTCATCGTGTCCGTAGAGGATACCCTCTTGGGCAGGCTTATCCGCGTGCCAGTGGACATGGTCATTCTCTGCAGTGCCCTTGAGCCGAGAGCAGATGCAGAGAGGGTTGCCCAGATCCTCTCCATTGGCAGGAGACAGGATGGTTTTTTTATGGAGAGGCACGTCAAGCTTGACCCCATACGCACTCACACTGACGGCATATTCATTGCCGGGTGCTGCGAGGGTCCCAAGGATATTCCGGACACGGTAGCCCAGGCCAAGGCAGCTGCCTCTGAGGTTTTGAGCATCTTGGCCCAGGGCAGGGTGGAAATCGAGCCAATCGTTGCCTTTGTGGACGAGGAGATCTGCACCGGCTGTGGCCTTTGTGAGAAAATGTGCCCCTATGGAACCCTTTCCCTCGCCGAGCCTGAGGGAGTAATGGCAGTAAACCAGGCTCTGTGTAAAGGTTGCGGGGCGTGCACGGGCATATGCCCTTCAGGGGCAATATCGCTGAGTCACTTCACATACCGTGAACTATTGGATGAGGTAGAGGCATTAAGCGGTTAGGTGAACCCGGTGGATAAAAGATGGCCACTCTAATCATTGATGAAGTCCAGGTCACCGTTCAGGATGAAATGACAGTCCTGGAGGCGGCTCAGCAGGCCGACATTCACATTCCCCATATTTGTTCCCATCCTGATCTTCCCCCAGTGGAGCAGCTAAGCCCCGCGAAGGTCGTCTACCGTGGTGGCAAACGCCTGGAGAACAAGAGGCCTGATCTGTTGTATGAGGGCTGCGAGCTTTGCGTGGTCGAGATTGAGGGGAGGGAGGGTTTGCAGCGCGCCTGTAATACGCAAGTGGCTGATGGCATGGTGGTTCGCACTGCTACGCCGGAGGTGCAGGAGTTCCGACGCGACCGGCTCATGGTTCTGTTGGCGAAACACCCTCACTCCTGTTTGACGTGCGCTCAAAAGGAAGGCTGTGCACGATTTCCCTGCTCCATGAACATACCAGAGAATGAAAGATGCTGTCCCCTGTTCGGTCGCTGTGAATTTCAAAGGGTGGCTGAATATGTGGGAATCAAGCCAGAGACTCCCCGGTATGCCTTTGAGGACGTGCCCGTCTTAAAGGATGAGCCTCTCTTTGAACGAAACTACAACCTGTGTATTGGCTGTAACCGCTGCGTGCGGGTCTGTCGAGAGATTCGCGCGGTGGAGGCCCTTGACTTCGTATTCGATGAAGAAGGTCGTGTCCTTGTGGGCACTGCCAGCCCTACACTCGGAGAATCTGCGTGCCGTTTTTGCACCGCGTGTGTGGAGGTGTGCCCCACAGGGTCCCTGATGGACGGGAAGCCATTTGAGGATGAGGCTCCGTGCCGAAGTGCCTGTCCGGTAGAGATAGACGTCCCCCGATATGTAAAACTCATCGCGGAGGGAAGATTTGATGAGTCCTACGCCGTGATCCGTGAAAGGCTTCCACTACCATCGGTATGCAGCTATATCTGCCTCAGCTTTTGCGAGTCAGAATGCCGCCGGGGTGAGGTGAACGAGCCAATAGGCATCAGGGCCCTGAAGAGGTTTGTCAGCGAGAATCACACTGGCCTCTGGAGAAGAAACCTCAAGGCCCCCACCTCTACTGGAAAGAAGGTTGCTATCCTGGGCTCTGGACCGGCAGGGCTGACGGCTGGATATTACCTGGCGAGGAAAGGTCATGGGGTGACCATCTTCGAGCAATCGCGGCTACCTGGGGGTATGCTGCGGCAGGCTGTCTCTCGAAAACGTCTACCAAAGAAGGCATTGGAGGAAGACATCGAGGAAATCCTTCAGGCCGGAGTGAACTTAGAGCTCAACTCTCCCAAGATGCAAGTCGTTGAACTCCTTGAACAGGGGTTTGACGCTGTATTTTTGGCCACCGGGAGCACTTTTGTCGGTCCTCCCGCCTCTTTCCTGGAGGAGGGAAGTGAGCTGACCCCTTGGGGGAGTATCAAGGCAGATCCAACGTCCTTGGCAACTAGTCGGGAGGGGGTGTTCGCTGGAGGAGATGCAGTCCTGGGCGGGATCTGTGAAGATTTCATCCGCTGTGCTGGTGGAGGAAGCCGAGGAGATTTCTTCACCCTCTTGGTTGAACAGCTGACTTCGCATCGGGGCGATTCCTCCCGTTCGGCCATCGGGGCAGTCGCCTCAGGTAGAAAGGCAGCCGAATCCATTGACAGATATCTCGGTGGCGATGGGGTCATTGATGAACCTCTCCTGCCAGCTGAGGAACCCAACCACTGGTTGGGGCGCGAGGAGCGGTTTGCAGACCTCAAGCGCCTCCCCGCCTCTTACCAGCCGCCCCCACCCCAGTTTGCAGGAATGAGTAATGCAGAGCCACCTCTGAGCCAAGAGGAAGCAATGGCTGAGGCCAGGCGCTGCCTCAGATGTGACCTCCGGCTCCTGCTCTCCAAGCCCATTTTTCCGCCCAGGAAGAAGCTATGGATTGAATTCACCAAGGAGAACGTGGAGGCTGTCCCGGAAGTGGAGGGTGTTTATCAGCTGCTGGATGAGCAAGAGACCGTCATTTACATCAAAGGGGCGATGAACTTGCACAGTGAAATAGAGGAGCAATTGGAGGTCAATGAAAAGGCTCGCTACTTTATGTACGATGAGGAGCCCATGTATACCAAGAGGGAAAGCGAGCTCCTGCAGCAATTCATAACCGAATACGGCGAGATGCCTGAGGGAAATCGGGAACTGGACGATCTGTTTTGATTTTCTCTCAATTATCAATCTACTTTTCAATAGAAAGACACCCCTTTCCAAGGAGTCCCCTGTTTCTTCTAAAGTAGAGTAACCCCTCTCCTAATCCTCTATTTCAAGGATATCTCTTTGAAGATATAAAGATAGATTGATAGGAATACGTTATGTGAGTATTATATGTGGGAGGGTTTCCCTGGTTTTTGCTGGGATCTTTTTTGTATCAGAGATATGATTGAATTACTCTTAATTCTCGCGATACTCCTTTTCTCCGTCATGATTCATGAATGTGCCCATGGTACGGTCGCTTTGTTTTTTGGTGATGATACTGCGAAGAGGGAGGGAAGGTTATCCCTTAACATAATGAGGCACATAGATGCCGTGGGTACAGTTATTCTCCCATTGGTTCTGCTTTCCCTTTACCTGATGAGTGGATCAGGTTTTATATTTGGGTGGGCCAAGCCCGTTCCTGTGAGGGCACACAAGCTAAGAAATCCCGCCAGGGATTACACCTTTGTCTCCCTCGCTGGCCCCATATCCAATATCGCTATGGCCTTTGCCTTTGCCTCTATGTTACCGTTCTCAATGATGATCTTTAACGAGCATGGTGTCCCTCTTTCTCTAGGGAGATTCATTTTTCTCGGTGTGAAGATAAATATCATTTTAGGCATGTTTAATCTTCTCCCGATACCCCCTCTGGACGGGTCACATGTGTTGGCTTACCTGCTTCCCTATCCTCTCTCAATCAGGTACCGTCAGATGGCACGGTATGGTATCGTAATAATCTTCGTGCTCATCCTTACAGATAGTTTAAAATACCCTTTCCTGCTTGCTGATTCTCTATCCGATAGGATACTTAACTGGATGTATAATGCTGGCGGCTTTTCTGGCTAGGTATTTTATGAGCTGATAATGATAAAATAGGGGGTAGGTTCTTTGCTTTGATCCAAGAATGTCTATTTGGTTAACATTTTTTGGGGTGAGTGACGGGACTCGAACCCGCGGCCACTGGGGCCACAACCCAGTGCTCTGCCAACTGAGCTACACTCACCACTATCAATTTTATTTATCATAGAGTTCATTGGCTGGCAAGGGGATATTTCCGTTATAGTTTTCTCAATGAGCTATGTTAGCGAAAGACAGTAAGAATTTGATTTTTAGACGGATACCTTCCGTAGACAGTCTGTTGGAATCTCCATCTATCAAGAGCATGCTATTGACTACCCCAAGGGGTCTCGTTGTTAGGGCCATTCGGCACGTTTTGGATACTCTTAGAGGAGAGGTTGAGAGTGCTCAAAGAGCCGACGAATTGCCACATCTAGAGCTGAACAATGTTGTTGATCAGATAGTAAGAAGGCTCTCGACCCTAGCTCAGCCAAAATTGAGACATGTGATCAATGCCACAGGAGTCGTAGTGCACACTAATTTGGGACGATCTCCCTTATCAAAAGGGGTCATTGAGGGGTTTAGATCCCTAGCAGGCTGTTACACCAATCTAGAATACGATCTAGGGACTGGCAAACGGGGTAGTAGGTATGCCCATGTGGAGGAGATCCTGGTGGAGCTGACCGGGGCAGAGGGGGCCCTGGTTGTGAACAATAACGCAGCCGCAGTTCTCATTGCCTTGGACACGATCGCCAAAGAAAGGGAGGTCATAATTTCCAGAGGTCAGCTGGTGGAGATTGGCGGCTCCTTTCGGATACCTGAGGTCATGAGGAAAAGTGGGGCGAGGATGGTTGAGGTGGGGACCACCAACAAGACGACTATCAGTGATTATGAATCTGCAATTGGACCTGAGACCGCTCTTCTGCTTAGGGTTCACGCAAGCAATTTCCAGATAATAGGATTCACCGAGGAAGTGGGATTAGAGGAGCTGGTTGCCTTAGGAAAAAAACACGGCCTTCCTGTAATGGAGGATCTTGGTAGCGGGTGCCTTATCGATTTTTCCAGGTATGGACTCAAAAAGGAACCAACAGTTCAGGACTCTGTAGCAAAAGGGGCAGATATAATTACCTTCAGTGGCGATAAGATGTTGGGTGGCCCACAGTGCGGGATAATACTTGGAAAGAAACAGATCATCTCAGCCATAAAGGCCAACCAGTTGAACAGGGCTCTCAGGGTAGATAAGCTCACACTCGTCGCGCTTCAAGAGACGCTTTACACCTATAGGGATAAGGACCGAGCGATTAGACTTATACCGACTCTGAGAATGTTGTGCCAACCATATCGGAGTCTGTGCAGAAAGGCAGACAGGTTACTGGGCCTTATTGGAAGGATAGAGGGAGATAGTTTTTCAGTGAGGCTCTGCGATGGCTTTTCTCGAGTTGGTGGTGGCGCTCTGCCCCTTGAGGAGATACGCAGCAGGCTTCTCTGCGTATCGCCCAATCGGTTGTCCGCCCCTTCGATCGCAGAATCCCTGAGGTCCTATAATCCACCTATTATTACACGCCTCGAAAAAGACCAGGTCTTGCTGGATCTAAGGACTATTCAGGAGAGAGAGCTAAAGATTGTGGCCGGGGCACTAACAGAGATATCTAAAGGAGGTAAGACCCCGTAACCAAGAGAATCGCGCCACCACGAACAATCGGCTATCCTATACTCTCTTTTAATTCCTTACCAGTGCGAAACCTGACAACCCTAGTGGCTCTAATCTGAATCGGCTGTCCAGTTTGGGGGTTCCTTCCAGTCCTCGCCTTTCTATTGACCACGACAAAGGTTCCAAAGCCCGCTAAAGGAAGCCTGCCTTCCCTTCTTATTGTTCCCTTTGCAATAGTGAGGAAAGCATTCAAGGCCCGTTCTGAATCTGCCTTTGTCAAGCCCGTACTTTTAGCCATCTGTGCTATTAGGTCTGCTTTTGTCATGATCCCTTTCCCTCCTTCTTTTGTTTTTGGTTCTTAGATATTAAGGCTGTTTCCACTCGTTATGAGTCCCTTTACCCCCTTTCCCTAGATGACCTCCTCCACGATCTATTTAAAACATGGATAGCCGGTTGTTGTGATGTATGAGGCGCTCTTTCGGAAACATAAGGCAGGTACGTTAAATTCCAGATACCCAACGGATAGCGGGTTTATTAGCACAACGAGATTCCAATTTCAATAAAAAATATTGATGCGGATGAAAAATTTTCTTAGTCTTACTGAACTCACAGGGACTCCTTGGGGTGGGTAGGCGGAGGAAGTAAGAATAAGTTAAAGTAACTTATTAATTTAAAAGGGAAATGTCCCAATCAATCAGCCACAACCGAACCAGCATTGACAGATCGAGAGAGAGGTTATAATGTCAAGTAATAGTTTAACGCAGGTGTATTATTAGGTAAAAGACAGATGGGCAACGCCATGGAGAATATTATTGCAAAGGCACTCGATGAAAGCTTGAGGGTCAAAGGGGATTTCATCAGAAAAAATGTCTCCGCATTGATACATCTTGCTGAAGATATCTCCCAGGCCTTCAAGAATGACAGAAAGCTCATGATCTGTGGTAATGGAGGAAGCGCAGCTGATGCCCAGCATTTTGCTGCAGAGTTTGTGAACAGGTTCCAGATAGAACGGCATCCCTTACCGGCCTTGGCACTCACTACCGATAGCTCCATAATTACCAGTGTGGCCAATGATTATCGATATGAGGAGGTTTTTTCTAAGCAAATCCAGGCCCTTGGCGTTGAAGGAGACATCTTGCTTGCCATTTCAACGAGTGGTAGGTCAGGAAATATTCTCTCTGCTATAAGGACTGCCAAAGAGAAGGGATTATATACCGTTGGCCTTACCGGCGGAGATGGCGGAGATATGGTTAACCTGGTTGATTTAGCCTTAGTAGTTGAGTGTGATAGGACCCCGAGGGTTCAGGAGGCCCATGTCTTGGCCGGACACCTCATCTGTGAGTTGGTTGATCATATTCTCTTCGAAAAAGATTCTCCCGTATCGCACGAAGGCCCTGTGGAGAGTTAACAACTTGAAGGACTAAAGATGGACAAAGTAAAACCAATGTCCTTAGAAAAGGTACGGACCTATTCCCTCAAGAAGAGGACAAGCAAGGTCTCGGTAGTTGATTTCGGGTCGAGCTGGGTAGCTGGCGGTAAGATGGGCCGGTGGCTTGAGGGGCTACCAAATATTCTCGCGGGAACTGACCTGAGGAAATTGGTTGATAGGCTCACACAAGCCGTAAAGGAAAAAAAGACTATCATACTGGCGATGGGGGCTCATGCCATTAAGGTCGGGTTAAGTCCTGTGATTTTGGATTTGATGGAGAGGGGAATACTTACGGGCCTGGCTGTGAATGGTGCTGGTATTGTACATGATTTAGAGGTGGCCATGATTGGTGCCACCTCAGAGGATGTAGAGAGAGGGCTCTCCCAAGGCGGATTTGGGATGGCGAGGGAGACTGGAGAGTTTCTCAACAGGGCAATTAAGGAGGGGGCTGAGAAGGGGGATGGATTAGGCTATTCGGTTGGCAACAGTATCCTCAAGGCGTCTTTTCCCTACAACAAGTTTAGCGTATCGGCTGGAGCCGCAAGAATGAATATTCCCCTTACCGTACACGTGGCTATCGGTACGGATATTATACATTTCCATCCAGCTGCAGACGGAGCTGCAGTGGGAAAAACCTCACACCTCGATTTCCGGATCTTTGCCACTCTGGTCTCACGCCTTGAAGGCGGTGCATATATAAATCTTGGTTCGGCGGTTATTCTGCCTGAAGTATTCTTAAAGGCCCTTACCCTTGTGCGGAACCTGGGGTTCAACGTGAGGAGATTTACAACCGTCGACATGGATTTCATAAGACATTATCGGCCTATGAATAATGTGGTGAAGAGGCCAACCTTAGATGGAGGCGAGGGTTTTTCCTTCATCGGGCACAGTGAGATTATGTTTCCCCTGCTTGCAGCAGCCCTGATTGAAAATCTGGAGACTACTTGAATGCTCTCTTAGAGGATGAAGATGGTAGAAGGGATGTTCAGGGTTGGATTTGGCTATGATGTTCATAGGCTCGTTGAAGGCAGACCCCTGATCTTGGGGGGTGTCAAGATTCCATATATAAGAGGTCTTTTTGGTTATTCCGACGCGGATGTCCTCACACATGCCATTATCGACGCGATCCTTGGGGCCCTTGGTAAGGGTGATATCGGTCGCCATTTTCCGGATTCTGATCCGGCCTACAAGGGAGCAGATAGTCTTACACTTTTGAAGCAGGTAGTGAAGATCCTCCATGATGAAAGATTCGAGGTGAACAACCTTGATGCCACCTTAGTTGCCCAAAGGCCGAAATTGGCCCCATACCTGAACGATATGGGGGCGAGGTTGTCGGGTATTTTACAGGTCGATCCTCAGGTGGTAAGTGTGAAGGCATCAACTACAGAGGGGCTAGGGTTTTGTGGCAGGGAAGAAGGGCTCGCTGCCTATGCAGTGGTAACGCTAAAGCGGAGATCATAGAGAAGGGAGCAGGGCAAATGCCCCTTAGGTTATATAATTCAGCAAGTCGGAGAAAGGAGGTCTTTAAGCCAATAGAGAACCGCAGGGTTGGCATTTACGTGTGTGGAGTTACCGTCTATGATTTGTGCCACATAGGACATGCTCGATCAGCTGTTGTCTTTGATGTCTTGGTTAGATATCTGAGGGCCAGGGGCTATGGTGTTACCTATGTGAGAAATTTTACCGATGTGGATGATAAGATTATTGAGCGGTCAAAAAGAACCGGGGTTGATACAGCTACCATCGCAGAACGGTACATCAATGCCTTCTACGAGGATATGCGGGCGTTAGGCGTACTTGATGCTGACGTAGAGCCGAGGGCTACAGAGCACATTGATGACATCATTGATATGATTAGGCGTCTGACCGAAAAGGGGGTTGCTTACGCAGCGGGTGATACTGTCTACTTTTCTGTCGAGAAGTTCGATGGGTATGGGCAGCTTTCAGGTCGGCGGCTGGAGGAGATGGTTGCCGGTGCCAGGATAGGTATTGATGAGAAAAAGAGGCACCCTATGGACTTTGTCCTCTGGAAAGGGGCAAAGCCAGGGGAGCCCAAGTGGGAGAGCCCCTGGGGTGAGGGCAGGCCAGGATGGCATATAGAGTGCTCTGCTATGAGCTGCAGGTATTTGGGGGAGAATTTTGATATCCATGGTGGTGGCCGGGATCTGATATTCCCACACCATGAAAATGAGAGGGCCCAGGCAATGGCAGCCAACGGCGCCAGTTTCGCAAACTACTGGGTACATAATGGTTTTCTGACTGTGGAATCGGAAAAAATGTCTAAATCCCTGGATAATTTTGTTACCATAAAAGACGCACTGGAATTATATCACCCCCAGGAATTAAGGCTCTTTTTGCTTTCAAAGCATTACAGGAGCCCTTTGGACTTCTCGCCGTCCGCCTTAGCTGAAGCCAGGTCAGGGCTGATTAGGGTCTACAGGACCCTCCAGAGACTGGAGGAGACAGTCGGCCCTTACAAGGGCAGTACAAAAGGAAGCGTGGCCCCATTTCCCTCTCAATTAGATGGAGACAATCTCAAGAACCGCTTCGTGAGGGTCATGGATGATGATCTTAGTACGGCGGGAGGATTGGGATTGCTCTTTGAGGAGGTACGGGAGATTAATAGGTGTTTGGATTCATCGTTGCCATGCAAGGATACGAGGGCCCAATTGATGAAAGACAGGGGCGATCTTATTGACTGTGGTAAGGTCTTGGGGCTGCTTGAAGAGGAACCATCAAAATTTTTTGAGGAGATAACAGAGAGCCCCCCTGAATTAGACGTTGAGGAGATTGAGAGAGTGGTGGAGGAGAGGAATACTGCCAGGATTGCAAAAGACTGGACAAGGGCTGATGCCATTCGGGAGGAGCTGTTCAAAAGGGGAGTTATTCTCGAAGATGGACCGAGTGGCACGAAATGGAGGCTAAAGGTTGAGGGGTCGGCAAAGTCCTTGCAAGAGGAGGGGGATTAAGATCTAGCATTGCAAAGGCCTTCAACCTTTCAACTTATCTCGCTATTTGAAGCCAAAGGTGATCAACGGCATGCTATTGACGCCCTTTCTAAAGGGGTGCAGCAGGGGCTCAGACATCAGGTATTGCTTGGCGTAACAGGCTCTGGAAAGACGTTTACCATAGCAAACGCGGTGGCACGATGCCAAAGGCCCACCCTTGTTATTGCCCCTAATAAGACCCTGGCTGCCCAGCTCTACGGGGAGTTCAAAAACCTTTTCCCAAACAATGCAGTTGAATATTTCGTAAGTTACTACGACTATTACCAACCTGAAGCATATGTCCCTCAAACGGATACCTATATCCAGAAGGATGCCTCTATCAATGAGCAGATCGACAAGATGAGGCATTCGGCAACCAGATCTCTTCTAGACAGGGATGATG
>Ga0209427_10009270_pt1 | contig 10995 bp, 10 predicted proteins | sample DeeMarSWOR136_30_FD_187465 | JGI IMG/M metagenome (GOLD analysis project Ga0209427, IMG submission 187465) | Marine sediment microbial communities from White Oak River estuary, North Carolina - WOR-1-36_30 (SPAdes) (version 2) | ecosystem: Environmental > Aquatic > Marine > Intertidal zone >... | reverse complement strand
CTTTTCGTGCCAGCTCTCCCCGTTTGCGGTCACCAGTTATGGCATACAGAAACGCTTCCCGTAAAAAGTTATGATCTCTATTAACATCCGCATCCAAAAGCGACTGCCAATACTCTTTAAATAACGGGTGTTTGGTATTTTCAATAATCTTTGGAATGTCTGATTTGGAAAAAAGCAGGTTTAATGGAAATTCACCTTTCGGCGCTGCCGCAGTTGCAGGACTGTTTGACAAAATGGGAATGATGAGTAACGTTGAAATAAAAATCCCAATAAATGCAGAAAATGTGCGGTTACGATTCATTTAATATTCTCCTTAAAGTGTTATTATTCGAGATGTTTTTACGTTAATAAAAATACGATAGTAGTTGTATTCATCGCAAGACAATTGTCGTTTTGTTCTTCGTCAGGTATGATTTACATTCCCGAGTTTTCGTATATAGTTTAATATAATATTACAGTTCCATTAATTTGTTTCGCAAACCAATGCTATAATAATTTTTTAAATTAATTGCCAAAATTTTATGATAGATTTTGTTCAGGCTAACGTTTCAATTAACCGGATGGCTGAAAGCGCGGAAGCGCTTTTAGCCAGTCCGAGTTGAATTGTTTGTTAGCAACATTATAATTTCAATGTATGTGGAAGTTCTCGTAAATGAGCAGTAGCACGATATTTTGAAGCAAAATCATTATATGCTCTTCCAACTGCATCTTCAGAAAGATCCAATACTTTAGCTGCCTCATTTGTGGGAACTTCATGCTCCCATGCATAAAGGAGATGATCCAGCTTATCAAATGAAATCCTGAAAAAAAACTCCTGATCGCTTACAGGAAGACTAAATGTATCAGGACTGGGTTGACGATCAACAATTTCCGGAATTACTTTGAGATAGTCGGAAAGTTGGTATATCTGATTTTTGTATAGATGGGTAAATGGTTCAATATCAGTGCCACCATCACCATATTTGCAGAAATCTCCCAGTATAAATTCAGTGCGGTTGGTAGTTCCGGCAACAAGAAGACTGCGTCTTTCTGCTTCTGCATAAAGATGCAACATTCGAGCCCTGATTTTAATATTTGCAAATGAAGTTATGGTGAGAAATTCATCCAGATTCAACCGTTTACTCTTTAATTCGCCATCTGGCATTTGAACCTGAAGACGATAAAAACTGAAGCTGGCTCGCTCCAGAAGATCTGTAGGAAGGGTTATATTATATTTATATCCAGGCTTGTATTCGGGGATCAATTTTTGGAGAAATTCATCTCGCCATTTATACTTAACAATACTATCTACAGTGGAAGTGATATCGATCTGGCGATGTTCTATTCCTAACGCTTGAGCATGTTTTATTGCATATTCACTGCTAATTGGATTAGACTCTGATTCAGGAAGGACAAGTCCTATTACTTTTTCCTTTCCTAAAGCATGAACTGCAACAGCTGCTATGCAGGCAGAATCGATACCACCGCTCAATCCAACTACCACTCCTTTTCTACGAAAAACAGCATTCACCTGACCCACAATAAACTCTGAAAGTTTATCTAATTCCTGAACTGGGTTTATTTTTAATACATCAAGATTGAAATTCATAAGATAACTTTTTTTAACGTTTATATTTTGTGTAAAGAAATCGTAATATCATGAATCATTATTTGGCCTTTCCCTAATCCGACGTACTCATCAGTGCTTCGTGCAATACGTTGCTAACGGCGGAGCTAACCTGCCGCAAAACTGAGTGGCAGTGACTTTTGATTTACTAACAGATTTGGAGCAGCAGACATTCTTCATAAAACCGCCGATGTTTTGCGGTCAGAGTTTAGTGGCCTGTCAGAGCGCATCTTTCTTTTTGGAGTCAGATCAATTATCAAAAATGTCAAGCAATATTATTTGGTTGCTATCTATCTTATAGAAAATACTTACCTGCTTGGTTAATGCAAACCCCCTGATCCTCTTTTCTGGATATTGCATGGAACCGATTTCAGGGAACTCTGACAAAATTTCAAGAAAATCATATAGTTTCCTCATGAAGGCTTTAACAACACTTTCTCCCCATTCAGATTCCAGATAAATAATAAGTTGATCAAGCTTAATCCCCGCTCTGGTTGTCCAGCGAATATTTAAAGCCATTTCTGGTGTTTTGCCTTTTGAGTTTCTTGATCAATAAGGTTCTTAAGATAATGTGACTCGGATTCTGCTATAAGAATTTCATTTTTCTGTTCGTCTGAAAGTTGATTCCACAACTCTCCTTCTTCTTGATCACTTGATTTAATCAGCAGATCATAGAACTTCATCAAAAGGCGTTCATTATCAATCTCATCTATTAGCTTATGAAAGCTTTTTCTTATGTCTGAGTGCTTCATGATATGCTTTTTCTCAAAGATACGAAATTCCGCGGTTGAAATGGTTTAACCAAACTAGGAGACGGTCTAACGGCGGGCATCAGCCGCGCGCGCAGCGCGTCGGCCTGGATGCCCATGTTCGGCTTTTAACATCTTCACAGAACACTATCCACTTTTATCTACCTCAAAAGATATGGCTTCTTTGCAGACCATGGTTGAGCCTTCTCTAATTGACCGGCAAGCCTCAGTAATTTGGTCTCGTCCCCATAACGGCCGATAAATTGGACGCCACATGGTAGCCCATTAATTGACCGAAAGGAACAATACCTGCTGCTACTGCTGAGGCGGAACCTCCGCTTGATCCACCACAAGAGTAATCAAGATTCAAGGGATTTCGTGTTGGGCCAAATGCTTTAGGTTCTTCCTAATTTGTTTTCAAAGTTAGTGCAGCAAATGGAGCCTTTTTTTACCAGGGAAAATATTACGATTCTTTATTGTCTTCATGCTGACATTTTAACACCCTACACAAACTAACGATTTGTTATATGAATTCCATTTTGTCAGTTAATGACTACCGGTTCATCATGTGAACCATGGTAATGCACAATTTTCCACGCTTCATTTTCCTTCCTGCATGTCAGAGTAATGGCTCCTGGCGTACGTTCGTGTAAACCCTCTTTTGAAATACTATCCCAAATGTACACTATGGTTACCACACCGGACTGTGGAGACAACACAACTGTCTCGATGTACTTAACCTCATGCTTATAGGAATCATAGAATTCTTCCTCATGGGACATTGAACTGGGAACAGCTTCCGTCCATTCCATATAATTATCGCACGTATACCCACCACCAATAACCAAATGGAAATCTTCCTTTTGAGTAAATAGAGCCAGAGCCACATCTGGATCATATGGGGGCTCCCAGCTTTTTAAAAAATCCAGTGCAATACGTTCTAGTTTGGATGTAATCGATTCCTGGAGCTCTATTGGAACTTCAGCTGCCTCATGCTTAACATGATTGTCGCAGCCAATCAAAGCTAGTAAAATGCAAAAACAGCATAATAATGTTGGTTTCATGATTAGTTTATGAGTTCTATTCTAAAAATATTGGTTCATGTTTGCTTCAATACCATTCATATAACGTGGAATTAAGCCGCCGCGCTCCGCGGTCGGCTTTAATGAATTGTTATACGATTTGTTTATATAAAATAGCAATTTCATTTCCCCTCGACTCTGCAATATGGATCCGCCTACTACCTTAAAGAAGAAAAGATCTCTTGAGGAATTCTTACGTTTAATTTATTGATTTTAATCTCCAAGCCTCAAGTGACACAATCTTAGCTGTCCCACCTAATGTTGTAAGTGCAATATATTTACCTTTAACATTTTCCTCCCTAACTTGACGAGAAATACAATACTTCCCTCCGTTTACAAATAATTCAACTATTTTTTTATCTAAAAATAATTGGAAATCAATTGAGTCCCCTTTTTCCCATTCTTCTATGGGTATTTTTATGCCGTCAACACTTAGCAAATCACCGCTCCAAACAATGGGACATCCACCCATTCCTTCCTTATCCGCAAGAACATTCATACCGCAAAATGACGCATTGTGCAGATCGAAGATCACATGAATCTCTAATTGGTCTCCAGAAAAATCTTCAACTACATAAATCTCAGTAGTGGCATCCGACACCGGCAATTCTTTTGCGCCAAGCGTGAAGCGCTCCTCGCGCAAATTTTTGATTACCTCTACAGGTGATTGAATGACTTCTCCATCCTTCAGACTTAGTTTTCGTGGAATTGTAAAGCAGCCATTCCATACCCTGTTGCTGTTTTTTAGCGGTTCATTCATATAATAAGGCAACCATTCTCTATCCCATCCGGGAATCCATGACATGAGGTATAGGATTCCTTCACTATCGGAGATAGATTCCTGAGCATAATAATGTCCGCTATAATCAATAACTCCTTCTGATTCAATATTAAAAGTAAGGTCAGTAAGATCAAATTCACCCAAGAAATAATTGACCCGGTCAACAGGGGCATCTGTTGAAGCTAAAAATATCCACTTGTCTCCTATCGGCTTCAATTCTGGTACTTCCAGATTTCTGTATTTATGTTTGGGTACTGAGAAAAGGATACCCTTGTAGTCCCACTCCGTTAAATCTCTGTCTTTTGCCTCAAATATAGGTACCGGTACATAACTTTCGTTAAAAAGGTCAGCGCAGGCAATAAGGAAGGTTCTGCCCTGTGTACTGAATACGTAAGGATCACGCCAAAAACCGTCGAATGGTGGTAAGCCCGGATGGTCAAGTGTTAGAATAGGATTTTTACCAATATGTTCCCATTCCGAAAGATCCCTATTCTTGAATTCAGCCCTCCAGAATTTCATTCCACCTTCTCCCTTGCTTTGTGAATAGAATGCAAGTTCTTTTCCATCATTAGTAACAATTGTTGACCCTGAACCTATGGCATCCAGACCATGTTCAAATGCTGGTGTTAAACCAGTTTTCATTTGCTCCCATTTCAATAAGTCTTTGCTGCGTGCATGGGCCCAATACCATCCGCCCGGATGGTAGGCGAACGGTTGCAATCCGTAAAAAATATGATACCATCCATCATGGTAAATGCCACCATTGGGATCACCCATACAACCAGTTGGAGGTGTTAGGTGAAACGCAGGTCTGAATGGATCTGCATTTGTTCTTATAGCAGAATCTTTAATGGCTCTGCTTATATTTTCAGGGGTAAGTTTCCAACTTTGGGAATTTAATAGTGATGAAAATATCATCAATATAAAAACTGTAGTGATTGACCTCATGAATAATATGATAGGTTACATTTTCCTTCTGAAATGAACAACTCGCTTATCAGCTTATTGGGAACAAATTAGTAAACGTATTTCTCAAGTTGTGCAATCTAATGTTTATGATCGTATAACGGTAGAACTAAGCGGCAAAAAGCAGCAACCTGCTTCATAATAATCTCTATTGTAAACCAATGCTGCAAAAAGTACCAAACTCCTCCCCTTTTTGTCCGCTTCAGTGATTTGTTAGGTTTTCGAATTCAGATTCCAAAATACAGCGCGCAATCACATGAAAGCAATTTTGGTGTCCGTTTGATGGGAACGGCGCGCATTTTTGATAATTTACGATTTTAAAGCCTTCTTCCAATAGTGGCCCCTCGAGCAATTTACAGATATTTGATTTGACGAGAAATAAGAGTAGCGTATCTCTGCTTCCAAATGTAAGGAGATCGTTGATAAGGTTACTGAGATTGGAAAGTATTGCTCCATCCCTCTCCCTTTTTGATAAGTGGTTCACTGGTTTATAAATAGAATCTACAATAAAATAGCCGAATTTGGCAAATCTTCTTAACCCTTCCTTTTTTGTACTTGGTGATAGTTCTAGTAGTCTCATCATCGCAGAGAACAGTGGTTCTGTAAGGTCACCAGATTCATCATAAAAAAACTTTCCCGAGACTGGAGGTGATTCGAGTATGAATATCAATCGGATTGAATCCGGAATATATTCCTTTCTCATCTTCTTATAATCATTTATCTGCATTCGATAAACCTAACGGGGGAACTAAGCCGCCGTAGCATGGCGCGGTCTTTGCCTTTGCTGCAAAGAGCGTGACATGAGTAAGCGGTCGGCTTTAGTGGATTGTTATACAGCGTTGGATAGATAATGTGTATATTCACTCAAAGTCTTTCATCGCTTTAATTAATTCTTTCTCTATCGGGTATTCCCCCATCCAATGACCAGCTCTCTCAGCGATTATAAGCTTTGATTTAGGAAGCATTTTGTGTAAACGATATGCTGTTTCAGGTGGACAGTACATATCATAACGACCATTTATCAGAACAATAGGAATATGAGATATCTTATTTATATTCCTTAAAATTTGACCATTTTCTAGAAAGAACTGATTAATAACGTAATGCTGTTGAACTTTTAGAGCAGCAAGAAGGTCATCTTGACTCGAAGATGATAATATTTCTTCCAATAGATTGTCTGGAGCTTCTAACATATTTGTTTTTGATTCATAATTCAGCCATACCTGCAAAAGCTGCTTTACAGTATTTTCATCAGATTTTTTTATGGAATTAAAAAGATTATCAGGTGTTGGAACCTTATTAGGTTCAGGTAATGCAATGACATAATTATCATATTCAATCGGAAAGAATTTTGGTATCTCATTATGTATGTGATCCATTTCTTTTTCTGTTGCTGTAAATACTCCCCGTAATACCATTTCACTGATATTATTCGGGTATTTTTCTGCATACGCTAAACTGAGTGTACTACCCCAAGAACCTCCAAATAGAACTATTTTATCAAGATTCAAATGAATTCTGAGCTCCTCAATATCTTCTATTAGATCTTGTGTTGAATTTTGCCGTAATTCACCCAGTGGTTTGGATTTTCCACTACCTCTTTGGTCAAATAAGACAATTAAGAATTTTGCAGGGTTGAAAAACCGGCGATAATATGGAGTACATTGACCTCCAGGACCGCCATGAATAACAAATACAGGTTTACCTTTCGGATTTCCACATAATTCATAATATATTTCATGGACATCCGAAACATTTAAGTACTCGGAGTGGAATGGCTCAATTTCAGGCCAGAGATTTGTTACATCTTTATCATTTTCTGTTTGAGATCTTGGATTACAAGAAATAATTATTGTGAACATTAGTAATATAAGAAGACTACAGTTTCTTTTCATATCTATACCTTTTCTTATTAAGCTGGATAACGGTGGAACTAAGCCGCCATAGCGTGGCGCGGGATTTGCCCATTCGCAAAGGGCGTGACATGCGTTACGGTCGGCTTTAGTGATTTGTTCCGCTGCTGAATTTGGTTTTCAGAAATGACAACTTATTTGATCAAATGGGCCCGTCTTCTGTGGTCCTTTGAAAATACTCCTCCCTACCATCCCGGTACAGATATTTCAATCCACTTACAAGCCCATTTTCCTTCACAATTTGAATCTGGAGTTCATAGATACTGGGAACCATGAACTTGTTTTCAGAAAGAGGTAAGAGTTCAAAGATCAGTCCCTGCCAGTTGGTATGATACAACCGGTGTTTCTCAATTTGGAGTTTCAGATCACCATAAGAACCCACATAACCGTCGAAAACAGATTTCGATGATTCATATTCCGGATTTGTGATAAACTCCAGGTGCTGAATATAGTTGGCCAGGTAGTAATGATCCGGATTCTGATCATAAGCCTCCCGGAAAGCATCTAATGCCTCCAATGTCCTGTTCTTCGCTAAAAGATCTTTTGCGGAAAGAATAAAGGAATCCTCTATCCAATCCCACCATGACTGATAGTCTGAGCCTATCCACTGTTCGCCAAATACTCTGACGGCCTTTCTGTTACTACTTCGGTAAAATGTTTTTTTGCAAAAACTAAGCTTGGGCCCAAATGTGAAGGCAGCTATACAAACCGTATCTGATACAGGGTACCAAAAATCGCCACGTTGGTTTGTAGGTTTATCATATAACTGATTTTGGATAATGAATCTCCCAGTGCTAAACTCATTACCTTCACACTTATCAGAGTTCGTAATGAATTTCAGAAATTCCCGATTATCAGCTTGGCTCCTGATATACTCAATGTGATCGAGTAGTTCCGACCAGTGGTTCTCATATTCCGGCTTTATCAGTATCGCCTTTCTATATGTTGCTTCCGCAGCTTCCAGATCTTTGATATGTAAACAGGCTTCCCCTCTCATCAGCAATGCCTCCACATTTTCAAGATTATCAGCAAGCAAGGAATTCAATACCTCCAGGCTTTTTTGGGGTTTTCCGGAAAGCATGTAGATTCGAGCAAGCATAATCTGAAAGGACGGATGGCTTGGAGCCAATTCGTTCATTCTGATTGCTATTTTTTCAGCTCTGTCTATTAGGTTTGTTTTTTCATAGGTGTTATAGAGGTAATTCAATAAGTTCAAATCCCAAGATCTTAATTCATAAACGTATTCTGACAAATCAACGACCTTCTCAATGTCCCTTTTAATCAGATAATAGAGAATTCTTGTTTTGATATCACTGATTTCAGACAATCTATCTCGGTGACGCATGGCCTGGTTGATATTTCTGATAGCACTCTCATAACTACCCTGATAATGGTAACAATAAAGGGCCAAGGTGTACCAGGCATATCCAAAGGTCGAGTCGATTTCAATAGCTCTTACAAGCCCGGTATAGAAATCATAACCGAAATAAGTAAAGAACCTGCTCCGAATATAATTCTTATATGCATCAAGATTATCAGTCATCAAATCAACAATAGGAAGATCGGGTGTAGAATTTAAAATGATCTCTGAAATCTTAAGGTCTTTCCTAACCTGGCTACAAATGGAATCGACCAGGCTGAAAAAATCAGCACCTCGGTAAATGTGTTCATACCTTACAGTACCATTGGATGCTTGATAAAGCCTGGTAGTAATTTCAAATATGGTGTCATCCACCCGGTATGATCCTGTGAGGAAAAAGGGGAAATTCCTTTCTTTGGCAAAAGCAATTTGCTTATTCAAATGTGTAGCATCATTCCAATCCATCAACATGTTTGAAAACTGGTACATGTCCCCCCTAATGGCTTCCGGTATTCCCGCCCAAAGCCATTCTATCGATGAATCATTTACTTCATTGTTAAAGGGAAACAAGGCCAGTTTTGTTAGGTAATCCTCTTTGAAAACACGCCTGGTCTCCCTTTCACCAAATTCATTAACGACCGTGACGGGAACAGTCATAGCATTCAGGTTTCTGGTCCCGAAGATTCTTGGATAGAGCAGTATCCCTACGAGCACAATCAATACGATGATGATCACATCATTTGCTCTCAACCGTCTTTTACCGGATGGTGGAATTTGTTCCGGATCAGTAACTTCCTCGATGGGTTCCGTTTTATCAATTCCTTCCGGGGTAATATCAAAAATCCAGGAAAGGACTACTATGATCGGGAACCCCACGAGTGCGATTAGAATTACCAGCCTGGGGGTCCAGTCCGGCAGGTTCAAAGGAACAACCACATTGTTAGCAAGCTCGATTAGCACAAAGGCCCCACCGGCATACATAGCAATGGCCTTAATGACCTTGCGTCTTTTTAGTTCCTGCCAGAAGTGTGATATTCTGTTTTGGAAATTTGCCATAAATAGTTGTATTCTATGCTACAAGTTAGAATGGAAGAGATTACAAGTCAAATAGGGAAGAGTTAATGAGTGCTAACATCTGAGTATCTTGCTCGTATTCTCCAACATACCATTGCGGCAGCGGAACGGTAGAACTAAGCCGCCGTAGTGTGGCGCGGGGTTTGCTTTGGTGCAAAGAGCGTGACACGCGTAAACGGTCGGCTTTAGTGGATTGTTCCATGTCATGCATTTCACTATCACTCCACATTGTGAATGACCACATGTTGAACGATGGCATTCATAAAACATATCTCTAGTCTGATAGAACTTCAAGTTCTTTCATAGCTTTTAGCAACTCTGTTTGATTTGGCCCTTCACTCATAACATGCCCTGCTTTCTCAGTTATTATCAGTTTTGATCCGGGTAGATTTCTATGCAGTTTATAAGCAAATCTGGGAGGACATATCACATCATGACGACCGTTTATGATCGTTGTCGGAATGCCTCGGATTTTTGAAATGTTCTTCAAAAGTTGGTTCTCTTCCAAGAAGCAGGCATTTGTTGTGTAATGATAGAAAATGCCATAAAGGTTATGCAGTTTTTTCAAGTTTTCAGCAGAGGAATAGTATTCATCCAATTCTTTATCATCAATGTACAAAACTTCAGCTTTAGATTCTAGTCGGGTTAAAACTTCTAAATTACTTTCATCTGATTGATACAATTTCATAAGAACAGGATCTGTAAGTTCTGTTATTGAGTCGGGCAATAAATCCATAATTTTCTGATATTCTTCCGGAAAGAATTTTCCAATTAGATTGTAGTAATCAATATATTCCTCACTGGTTGAAAGAAAAATACCCCTGAGAACCATAGCAACTATGTAATCCGGGTATTCCTCCGCATATGCCAGGCTAAGTGTTGATCCCCATGAACCCCCAAACAAAATGATACTATCAAGTTTAAGATGCAGCCTTAGTTGCTCAATGTCTTTTACCAATGAATCGGTAGTGTTATCCCTTATCTCTAAGGTTGGCCTGGACTTTCCACACCCTCTCTGGTCGTGTAGAATAATCAAATATTTTGCGGGATTAAAAAAGCGACGCATATAGGGGGAACAGCTGCCTCCTGGTCCACCATGTATAACGAATACTGGTATTCCATCAGGATTGCCGCATAACTCATAATAAATCTCGTGTATATCTGAGACTTTCAGATATCCGGAATCAAATGGTTCAATCTCCGGCCATAAATTAATTTCATCATTAGCAGTTTTTTTCTCGGAACACCCAAACACCGTTGTGAGAATAACAACAGCGAATAAAACTTTTAAATAATTATGAGTCTTTATACCCCGATATTTATTGTATCTATTATAAATCATATTTATATGTCATTCTTTTGAGCTAGTGTACAACTTCTGTATATATGTAGCTTCAGTTTATAGTAATTCCATAAAATGTACATGGAACGGTGGAACTAAGCCGCCGTATCGTGGCGCGGGAT
>Ga0209427_10009269_pt1 | contig 10996 bp, 11 predicted proteins | sample DeeMarSWOR136_30_FD_187465 | JGI IMG/M metagenome (GOLD analysis project Ga0209427, IMG submission 187465) | Marine sediment microbial communities from White Oak River estuary, North Carolina - WOR-1-36_30 (SPAdes) (version 2) | ecosystem: Environmental > Aquatic > Marine > Intertidal zone >... | reverse complement strand
TATCTCCTTGACACCCTTCCTGGCCTCCCTGATCACGTCCTCCTTGGTATACTTCAGGTACGGGCAGCGGCGCTTCAGAAACCAGGGTTTTAAGCACTCGTTGCCTACCCTCGTCTTTGCGCAAAACAGCCTCCTCTCGAAATCGGATAGGGTGCAGCTGCCTCTGACCATTTTCCTGGACTTCTCTCGCATCTGATATTTGCTTTATGGGCTCCAACACTGTATCTCGATCAGGTGTCCTAGTAATGTCGTTATCACAAGTTTCTTAATGCCTTTTGGGTTGTTGCCACTAAAGAATGGGCGTTCGCAAGCTGATGATTGAGCCGTAGGACCCCAAGATCGTGGAAAAAATGTGTGCATCTATGGGGATATCAAATCTATGCCGATAACGTCCTCAGCCTTTTCGAAATAGTCGAGAATCCTGATGCCCTTTTTAGATATTTCATATCTCGTCTTCGAGCGCTTCCTCTCAGGGTACTCCCTCCTTATCAGGAGGCCCTGTTCCACCATGTCGGAAAGCATCCTCTGCGTCGGCACCCAGGAGAGGTTGGTGGCGTACATTATCTTGGTCGGCTTCTCCTCCCCACCCCTCACGGCCGAAAGCACAGTCAGCATTATCTCCAACTTGGATCTTCGAGGAGGCATCTTTCCATGAACTCCCGTTCATATCATGGTTTCGCGATATTTAATGAAAATTCATCGATAATATGGGTCTTAAACCAGTTAAATCCATGTATTTTCGAGGAAAAACTGATATAATTACAAAAATAAGTAAATTTATCCGGTAGAAAGCTTTGAAAATATAATTAAATATCAGGATTCGTTCGGATGTTTTGATTTTTTAGCAACTGGATATATAAGCGATGGAGCGCATAATATATCAGGTACATATTGCTGGCACCGTGTCGTGAAATGGAAGTAGAATTAAGATCATCCTGGCAGGACATCCAGGTCGAGCTCCTGAAGTCCCTCCACGGCTTCGAGGTGACCGACGTGAACGAAGAGCTCGGGAGCGTCGACTACGTCGCTGAGGCCGGTGACGAGGGGAGAAGGCTTCTCAGGGTCATGGTGGACGGTCAGTTCAAGGCCGGGACCGCGGGCATGAAAGCCGTCGAGAGGACGCTGGAGGACCTGGAGGGCGGGGCCTATGACGAAGCAATACTGATGGCGGAGGGCTTCACCTCGGCCTCGAAGGTAGCAGTGATGAAGGAGGAGAACTTGGGCTACATATCCCCCGGCAGCGAGCACTACTCGATCACGGAGCTCCTCGAGGGCATCGAGAGACAGACCCAGAGGCTCTGCGAGGTCAAGTGCGGCGATTTCCCGACCAGCGCGGACGAATGCAAAGGGTACGTCGACGGCAGGTACACCTGCCTGGTCAGGCTCGTGAGCGACGACGCAGACTTCCATGCGGAGATGGGTTGGCTGCACCTGCTGATGAAGGACTTCGACAAGCTCGTCAACCTGCAGAGGGACCTGAAGACCTAGCCCGGGGGGCATTGAAGTGCCGTGGAAGCGCGATTCTGGAGTGAGTTGGTACGCCGCACGCGCAATAAGGGATTGATAGGAATCCAAATCAATATCAAGAGGAGTCCTCTCCCCCAATCACCATAATAAACTATAACGGCTAATGCCTGTTATTATAGAGCATGTTAACGATGTTTTAGGTTCACAAAAGCGATCAAATTATACGTACACCCCTTCATAGATACAGTGGCATGGGGAGGAGGCTGCCGAGCTACGAGGAGATCGTCCGGGCCTCCCTGGACGTCCTCAAGCAGTACGACACAGCCATAACCCTCCGCCAGCTTTATTACCGCCTCGTGTCGAGGCACCTCTTCGACAACACGGAGAACAGCTACAAGCGGCTCAGCCGCATAATGGTGAAGGCCAGGGAGAGCCGCGACGTCCCAGTCAACTGCCTCGAGGACAGGAGCCGCCGCATCCTGGGCAGGGGGGACAGCGGTTACTCTTCGGCCCAGGACTTCCTGAAGCAGCGGCTCGCGAGCCTCCAGGACAGCTGGAAGGGCTTCACGATGCCGAGGTGGGAGGATCAGTCCAACTACGTCCTCGTCAGCCTTGAGAAGGACGCCCTCAGCAGACTCGTGAGTGATATAGCGAACCAGTACGCGGTCCGCACCTTCCCGACCAGGGGGTACCCGAGCTTCACCTACGTCCAGAGGATGGCCTCCTACATGAGGAACCGGATGAAGGACAAGCCCACCATAGTCCTCTACTTCGGTGACTTCGACCCCAGCGGAGTCGACATAGAGAGGGACCTCACGGAGAGGCTCCAGAAGTACGACTCCGGGGATTTCAGGGTGAGGAGGGTCGCCCTCACCCCGGAGCAGATCGTCAGGTATTCGCTGCCGCCCATGCCCGTGAAGAGGAGCGACGTCAGGACCCCCAGCTTCGTCGCCTCCTACGGGAACGAGGCAGTCGAGCTCGACGCCCTAGACCCGAACACGCTGAAGCTGCTCGTGGCCCAGTCCATTGCGGGGTGCATAAACCTCGACGCCTGGAGGAAGAGGGAGGAGGAGATCGAGAGCCTGAGGCTGTGGATCAGGAAGAAGCTCGAGAACATGGAGAACCTCCTCCTGTAATGAACCCGTGCGGACCCGCTCATTGACGCCAATAAATGAGAAGTAGTGTTCACTCCATTTATCCCTCTGTTACCGAGCGATTTTCAGGCTCCTTCTTGGAGCCGTTCGCAAATGTGAGGATTAAAGCAGCGGTACTATTCCTTCAATATACGTATTGACGCATCTCGATCTCTCTTGCGAATCATTTTTATTTATCTGCCCATTCTCAGACGGTGTGTGCAGAAAAAGGGCATCGCGGCGGAGATCTCCTCTCTGGTCATTTTTCCCGTCCGCGTCGTAACCGCGTAAAAGCGACGCTGATGCACACATGAGCACCCGGATAACGTGTATAAAAACAAGTACCGGGGCTGCGATCAATTCTCGTAGTAACCGCGTGGGGCGTAGTCCCGGAATACCCTCTTGAGCCTTGGAGATTATCCCTAAAACGGGTCTCTGCACTTTTCCGCGAAGTCCTCCCTCACCGGGTGGAAGATGTCAAGCATCACAAAGGGCTTATCCCCGACGGTCGTGTCGCCGTGGGGCACCCCAGCCGGTATACAGTAGAGGTCGCCCTTTTTCACGAGGCGCTCCTCGCCCCCGATCCTAAGGATGGCCTCCCCGCCGTACACGACGCCGACCTGCTCGTGGGGGTGGCTGTGGATGGGGACTGTGTGGCCCGGCAGCGTGGAGTTGAGGACCATCATCATCCTCTCACCCCTCAAGCCGGTGAGGATCGTCGTCTCGAGCCCCTCCATCTGGGAGAACGCTGGGGCCGTCTCCGGGTCGATGAAGTACACGTGATCTTCCGTCATGGTCTCGACCGCTTAGATATTGTGCAGTTTCATCTAAAGATTTGTGGCTGATGAGTGGAATGGTTCGGAGAGGCCATTGGCGGGCTATCTACAATGAGTAGGGATCGGGTTTGGTGAAAGCATCGAGACTAGAGCTTCTCAGCGAGCTTCTTCGCGTCGTCTCTTATCTTCCTCAGGTCCTCCTCGGTCGGCTTCCCCCTGATGTCCCCCATCCTTCCCTCCGTGCTCGCATCCTCACGCCCGTGGAACTCGCTGAGGACGTACCACTCGTCTAGCACGGTGATGCCGATGTGCTCGAAGAACTGGCCGGCGTACTTCCCCGCCGGAGTCGCCTCGTCCATCCCCGTGTGGGGCCCCGAGTAGGTGCAGAATATTAGCGCGTTCTTGCCTGGTACCCTGGGCGCGCCGAGCTTGACCCGGCCTTTCTCGTGGCTCTCCCTGAACTGTCTCTTCAGGAACTCCGTCACCGGCCCGGGTGGGTGCCACGAGTAGGAGGGGAAGCCCAGGCAGATGAGGTCGTAGTCGAAGTAGTCGATGCCCCCGGCCTCCTCCGGCCTCATCATGGAGACGTTGACCCCGGCCTCCTCAAGCCCCTCCTTTATAGAATGTGCGACCTTCTCGGTGTTCCCCGTCCTCGACCAGTATATCACGACGGCCTTCTTCAACCTTTGACCTCCCCAATCCACGCCAACCGGTTAGGGTTCCGGACATAGATGCCCCTCATGTTTAATAACACACTCGGATGTGAAGAAACCGGTTCGAGCAGCTGGGAGCCCGTGTGCTACGTTCGTCCTTTGTGATGCCTGCTCAACAGCTTCTCGATGGCCTCGTCGCTGTAGCTGAGCAGGCGGCCCAGACCCCGGGCTATCGCGGTCTCCGCCTCGTCCGTCAGGGTCCCCTCCTCGGCGCGCCGCCTCTTCTCCTCCCAGAGCGCCCTGTACTCGTCTATCGTGGCCCGCTCCAAGGCGATGTGGATCACCCTCTTCCCACTGGTGTGCTCGAGGTCGAAGAGCCTCGTCTCGAGGAAGTAGTCGTCCACGTAGAGCGTTAAGCCGCGGTCTCTGGCGATGAGCGTGGCCTCGTCGATGATCTCGTCGAACTGCTCCTCAGTCATGGGGGAGCTTAGGGCGAGGCGCTTGCACCCGAGAGAGATAACCTCGGAGAAGGCGGCGATCACCCCGAGCTGGTAGGACCTCCAGTCGAGCCTGTTGGGGTTGAAACTGGACTCGACGGTCTTGGTCATCTCGATCTGAGGAGGTGGTCATCCGTCTTAACTCTTGCAGGTGTGACCGTCGAGCCGTGAGAGTCTGGGGTTTTATCCTCAGGTTGCGCCTCCGGCCTCCCCGACGGCCTCATCGATCAGGCTGATGGCGGTTTCGAGTCGGCTGCAGACCTTGTTCATCTCCCTCACGAGTCTGGTCCTGAGGAACCCCTCCTCGTCGTCCCCCTTTGGTAGCCCTGCGAGCTCCGTTGCCCGCTGCAGCGCTGGGAGGGGGGGCAGGCCGTAGGCCGGGTCCTGGTCGTAGCGCCCCTCGTACGTGTATAGAGTCGAGGTCAGTGTCCTCGACGTCCTCATGAGGAGGCCGTTCAGCCTCGACGCCCTCTCCACCCCGATCTCGCCGAGCGTGGCTATCGCCGTGTTCAGCCTCTCCGCCCTTGATTTCATCTCCCTTATCCTGTCCAGCACCGGGCTCAGGTTGAAGGTCCCGGAGGCGGCCCTCGTCTGGATGCCAGTGACTATCTTCTCATACTCCCCGGCCACCTGGGCGAGGTCGAACGGTAGGATGTCGCTGTTGACTGTCCTCAGGACGGCGAGGGCCTCCATCCTCATGTCCCTGAGCAGGTTCCCTCTGTCCCCCTTGTCGAGGGTGTCGTAGGCGCTGTGCCACCACCAGGCGCCCCCGCTGCCTCCGATCCACCTGCCCCTGTGGGGGCTCCCCTCGGGGATGTTGGCTCTGACGGCGACGCTGGGGACGCCTATGCCGTAGAAGGACTGGTCCCCTGCCCTCATGTAGTATGCCTGCTTCTCGACCTTCTCGATGCCGGTCGCGTCCCTGGCGGCCCGGTTGACGAAGTCCATGGTGCCCATCAGGCCCCCGCCCCCGAGCTCGGACGCGCCCTTGACCCCGGGGGAGTCGATGTTCATCGAGAGGAAGCAGTTGCGGTCCAGGTCGTGGAACAGGTTGTCGGCGTACCAGGTGGAGGCCGAGTACCTGCCCGTCGAGTGTCCCGACCACCAGGCGATCCTGACGCTCCTCTTCAGCTCTCCACGGTGCTCCTGGAGGAGCCTCGCCAGCTCGAGGAGGGCGGCGTTCCCCGTGCAGTTGTCCGTCGTCCCGACGTACCAGGAGTCCATGTGGCCGTGGACCAGCATGAACCTCTCCGGCTCCTCTGAGCCCCTCACCTCCGCGACGGTGAAGGGTATCCTCCTCCACCTCGTGTCCGACCTCGCCCTTATCCGGACCCTCACCGGGCCTCTCTGCAGGAGCTTGAGGAGCCTTTCGCCGTCGGAGTGCTTCACGGAGACGGCCGTGATCTTCGGGATCCTCTCGGCGGACTCGGGCGTCGGTGTCCCCCAGATGGTGGTCACTATCATCTCGTGGAGGACGTCGCCTCCGCAGATGTGCACCTGGGCGACTGCGCCGGCCTGCTGGGCCGCCCAGACCACGGCGGGGCTCGCGACACCCCATATGATGGAGGTCTTCCCCTCTACGCCCGCCTTCCTATACTCCTCCACGAGCCCCTCGACGCCGGTGAAGAGGCTGCTCGGCGACGTGGGGACGTGGACCAGCTCGGCCTCCAGCCCCCCATCCGGCGTGGACTTGGAGAAGGAGTGGGTGATGCACTCGACATCCATGGGCGTCGGGGAAAGGACCCTGAGTGACGCCTCCTTCGGGTGGCTGATGAGGGAGTCGAACTCGTACGCCTCGAAGGGGACACCATACTCCCTCAGCTTCTCCCTAACGTACTCGTGGGCCCTCCGCTCCCCCTCGGTCCCGGAGGTCTTGTCGAGAGTGGAGAGGTGCTCGACGTGGCGCCAGGCCTCGTCTAAGTCGATGTCCGAGAGGAACCCTTCCTCTTTACCTGTCAGTACCACGCGCATCAGCCTCCCGGTTTCTCCCTCAGGCTCGGGGGCACCGGGTACGCGAGCTTGCTGTGGGTGATCCCCAGGTCGATGAGGGTCTCCGCCGTCCTGACGGCCACCTTGACCGGGTTGACGGCCGGCACCCCTATGGCCTCGGTCAGCCTGTCGTCGACTATGAGGAACCCCATGCTCATACAGCCGTAGGTCACGGAGCACGCCCCGTATTCCTCGACCGCCCTCTTCCCTTCCCTCGTCATGGCCTCGAAGGCCTCCTCGGGCTTGGCCCGAACCTCGGGGACCGTGAGCCCGACCGGGTGGACGGATATGAGCTTCAGGAGCCCGTCCCTCTCGTGGGCCTCGGTCCACCTGGACGGGCCCTTCCCCGTAGTCAGCACGGAGAACCTGGGCCCGAGCATCGAGCAGAAGTGCTTCGCCGTCGAGCCCGGTGGGATGACGGGTATCCTCAGGACCTCCCTGAGGGGAGTCACCCCAGGATCCCCGCCGCAGGGGATGATAACGGCCTGGTACCCGGCCCTCTCCGCCGCCATGGCGCACTCAAGGTCCCCAATTGTCGACAGGGAGGCCTCATACGCCGACTGGATGGTGCCCAGGTGGCTCTTCTCAGGGTCCTCCTCCAGGCCGAAGATGTCTATCCTGGTGCCGGGAGAGGCGATCGACCTCAGGATCCCCTCCCTCCTGGCGAGCTCCCCGGAGAGCCTGCCGGTGGAGGCGCTCGCCATCAGAAACGCGATCTTCCTCATCCTATCTCGATCGAGCAAAAAGGGGACTTCATATTAATGGTTAGTGCTGCGGGCGGTGTGAATCTGTAAAAAAAAGTGGGTCCTATGGGGGCCAGTCCTTCTCGTGGGTGAACGCGTAGGCGATGTTGGCGCCGGACTGGACGGCCTGCAGGCTCCCCGAGGTCCCGAGGGATTGGCCGCAGGGGTAGGCCCAGACGTACCCGTCCACCGGCATCTCGACCATCTCCAGGACGTCGCCGTAGAGGTCGTAAATTTCCGCGAGCCTCTCGCCCTTCTCGAGGAAATCTCCGGGGCTCTTGAAGAAGCGTATGAGGCCCCCCCTGCCGGCCCGGATGATGCCGTGGGACCTGTTGACACCGGGGACGACGGGGAAGCCCTCCTGGGGCTCGACCTCGCCGTCGATCATGTCGAAGGCCTTCATGATGTTGAGGACCCCGCGGACGCCGGCGCTCGTCGAGGGCTCCGAGATCCACCTGCCGTCTATCAGCTCCTCCAGGATGACGGGCACCCCCTTCCTCGCCGCTAGGTTTCCCAGGGTCGGCGGCGCGTCCTCGCTCAACGTCGAGTCCGAGACGATGGTGGTCACGGCGAAGGCCCCGGCCATCTTGATGAGCTGCTCCCTGGTCGAGGGGTTGCCGACGTTGATCCACTGGTAGATGAGGGAGTCCGGCCGGGTGTTGCAATGCAGGTTGACGATGAGGTCGGCCCTAATCCACGCTTCGGCCCAGAGGGCGTGGGCGAGCCGTTCCGTCGTGTTGCCGTCCGGGTTGTCGGCCCTCTCCCTCCCGACGTCGAGGTTGTCGATCCACGAGAGGTACTGGTGGTGCATGAAGGCGAGGGGGTTGCCGACGGGGATCCCGATGACAGCGCCCCTGAGTTTCTTCGGGTCCACCTCCTCCCTCATGACCCTGCGGATGACCTCGATCCCCTGGATCTCTATCCCGTGCTGGGTGGACATCAGGAGCAGGACGGGCCCGTCGTCGGCCCCGTTCATCGCCATTACCGGTATGTGCACGCTGATGTTGTTGACGAGTTCGACGCCCCTGATGACCCCCTTCCCGAACCCTCCTCTGCCGACGGTGACGTCTCCCACCTCGATTTTCTTGGGCATTCCATAACCTCCAAGAAAACGTAATCGATTTCTACATAAGAGTTTTTAGAGAATCATTTGGAGCGAAATGATCGTGTGTGAGGTTGTGGTACCTAGGGCTCGGGCGTTCTTGGGGAACCCACCCTCGTTGAGGGCTACAGAGATTATTAATTCTCTATAGGAAGGTGGTGAGAATCGATCTTGACCTCCCATAATCGTTGCTCAATTCCCAGCATTCTGCTTGCGGAGGGTTATTAGGGTCAGTCCGGGCGGAAGACCTGTATCGGCCACGGAGTGGAACCGTGTGAACTCTATCAAGGAGACCGAGAGCCTCTGCCCCGAGTGCCTCAGGGTCGTGCCCGCCACCATATACGAGGAGGGCGGGAGGGTGTACATCACCAAGACCTGTCCAGAGCACGGAGCTTTCTCCGATCTCTACTGGGGGGACTATGCCCAGTACCTGAGGGCGATGGAACACGAGCACCTCGGGACGAGGCTCGACAACCCGCGGACCGAGTCCAGGAGGGGGTGCCCCTTCGACTGCGGGATATGCCCGGAGCACGAGTCCAGCACCGTCCTCGGGATCATCGATGTGACGAACAGGTGCAACCTGAGGTGCCCGATATGCTTTGCCCACGCGGGGGCGGCGGGGTACCTGTACGAGCCCACTTTGGAGCAGATACGCGAGATGATGGCTGACCTGCTCTCCAACAGCCCGGTCGGGGCGCCTGCCCTCCAGCTGAGCGGCGGGGAGCCGACGGTGAGGGAGGACCTCCCAGAGATCGTGAGGATGGCGAGGGAGGCGGGCTTTGGCCACGTCGAGGTCAACTCCAACGGCATCAGGATGGCGGAGAGCGTCGACTACTGCAAGGAGCTCAAGGAGGCGGGCGTCGCCACCGTCTACCTCCAGTTCGACGGGGTCACCTCCGAGCCCTACATCCGGGCCAGGGGGCACGACCTGCTCCCCATAAAGGTCAGGGCCCTGGAGAACCTGAGGGCCGCCGGCTTCAGGAGCGTCGCCCTGGTCCCCGTCCTCGTCAAGGGGGTGAACGACGACCAGATCGGGGGCATAATAAGGTTCGCCATCGAGCACAAGGACATCGTCAGGTGCATCAACTTCCAGCCCGTCTCCTTCGTTGGCCGTATAGACAGGCGGGAGAGGGAGGAGATGCGCATCACGATACCCGACCTCATGAGGCTGGCGGAGGAGCAGACCGATGGGCTGATCAGGCAGACGGACTGGTACCCGGTGCCGACGGTCCAGCCCCTCACAGCATTCGCGAGGAACATGACGGGCCGCGGCTTCGTCGACTTCGCCGCCCACCCCCACTGTGGCATGGCGACCTATTTGGTCATGGACGGGGACGGGGTCGACCCCATCTCCGAGTACGTCGACGTGGAACGCTTCTTGGCGTCCTTGGAGGAAGCGAACGCCGAGCTGGATAGGGGGCACAGGACCAGGGCGAAGATGGCCGTGGCGCTGGCGTCGCTGAGGAACGTCGACCTCGGCATGTTCCGGAGGCACCTGCTCCCGGTGCTGATGAATGGGGACTACGACAACCTCGGCAGCCTCCACCACAGGATGATCATGATAGGCGCTATGCACTTCCAGGATCCCTACAACTTCGACCTGGAGAGGGTCAGGAGGTGCGTGATCCACTACGCGACGCCCGACGGCAGGATAATCCCCTTCTGCACCATGAACAACATCCACAGGAGGAGCGTGGAGAGCAAGTTCGCCGTGCCCATCGGCGAGGGCCCGTCAACACCCCTTTACGACGTCAAGTCCCTCGTGGAGAGGATAAGAACGGAGCAGTCAGAGGCGGCGGATCGGCACCAGATGCTGCTCCACGATCAGATCATGCCGAAATCCATGAACGGTTAACTGAACACTGCTTGGTAAAACACAACAGTCATTCTTAGAAAGATAGGAAATCGATGCCGAGGAGAGGGCTTGGGCTTCAACCTTTTTGAAGATGGATGTGTCTCACCCATTTTTCGCCCCCGAGATCGAAGTACCAGGCCCTCTCCGGGTTTTTCATCGCCTCGACTTCCACGCTGAGGAGCCTCTCGGCGTGCTCCCTCTCCTCGAACCTCACGCTGGGTTCCGCGAGGTCCCCGAGCAGCTCCCGGATCGAGGGGCAGTTGAGGTCGAACCCCATCAACAGTTCCCCGCCGGTTCCGAGCCTCAGGGAGAAGGGGAACTGCCTGCAGCTGGACGGCCTCTCGGTGTAGACATCGCATATGTTACCGTTAAGGCGGGGGCACGTGTCCTCCGTCAGCTGGTAGGTTATGACCTCGAAATCCCTCCCACTTGGGCTACTACCCACGCCGACGGCCGGCCTAACCTTTGATTCGGGGAACAGCCATCTCTCATCTGGCATCAGGGTAAGGCCCCTGAGGACCCCCTTGTCCTCCGCCAGGAGGTCCTTGCAGCACCTGCCGCAGCGGAGGCACCTGAAGACAAGCTCTCCCCCGACCATTTCTGGTACAGGATTCCGGTCCCTAATTAAAAGGGTTCAAAGCAAATCGCTTGTCGCTGGCGCAGGGTAGCAGTCCAACAGTAGCATCCAGAACTTGACGGGCGTCAATATTCTAGGTGGCCCCGGACCACCGTGACGGCTTCTCCCGTGAAGTATACTCGTTGGCCCGTGAGCTCCAGGAGC
>Ga0209427_10009268_pt1 | contig 10996 bp, 9 predicted proteins | sample DeeMarSWOR136_30_FD_187465 | JGI IMG/M metagenome (GOLD analysis project Ga0209427, IMG submission 187465) | Marine sediment microbial communities from White Oak River estuary, North Carolina - WOR-1-36_30 (SPAdes) (version 2) | ecosystem: Environmental > Aquatic > Marine > Intertidal zone >... | reverse complement strand
TCGTACCATGCAACGTGTGAGGCCACATCCCTCCCATTGGAGGCATCGATTACCATGGAACGCACCGAATCGGTGCCGAAATCGACGCCGATTACGTATCTCCTTTCAGCCATCCTCATTCTCCATGCTTGCCAATTGACATGTAGCCCCTTTTCTTCAGACAGCGGGGCCGAAATGCTTGAGTATGACCAGATTGTCACGGTTGCTTCCGTTGGTGATGGTGACCCCCTCCCGGGCTGCCTTCTCCGTCACGAAGAGCTCGTCGTTGGTCATCTGTCCGAAACGTATCAGCGCCGGTGATTCGATCGCAAGACTGCCGAATGTGCCCTGTCCCTGCACCACAATCAGTCCGTAGGACGCATTCTCCCTTATGGTAACCGACTTTCCGGGAAGTACGGTCAGCTCCTTTGCGCCGAAGAACTCCGACTTGTACTGGATGAAGTATTCCTCGTACCCCTCTCTCCGCATCTGTTCAAGGGGTTTTACCGGCTTCGGCGGGAGGAAACGGTTCTTGACGAAGTCGGGATCAGTGTTGAGCTCCCAATCGATGAGCCCGATGATGTAGTCCAGATCCTTCCTGTGCTTCTCGGGAACGTTCCACACGAGCATGTCCCAGGAGAAGACCTGATCCCAGACCAGGGACTGAAACATGGCAAACACGTCGGATGAGCGCTGCGGCTCATAAGTCAACATCGACCCCGGTGCATGGAGGATTCCGGGCGGAATGTCCCAGCCAGTGCCGAGCCTCAGCTTGTATGCGCTGGACAGGTAAAGTATGCCATTGTCGCCCTTATCCCAGTTCTCGAGGCATCTCCTGATGTCGTCCTTCGTAGTGCCGGGGTTGAGTCCCAGGAACGAGTATGGGAACCAGCCTCCGTGGTTGTTGAGCTGCGGCGGAAAATAATACCCCTCGGGCTTTCCCTTGAGGCCCACTTCGGCTGCGGCCTCATCGTCCTGATGCAGGTGATGGGGCAAAGGTCCCATGTTGTCGAAGAACTTGGCGAACATGAGCCAGCCGCCGTGCTTCTTCATCACCTCAGCGCCGAGCAGTTCGTCTCCCATGTCCTCGACTGCATCCCTCAGTAGTATCTTCTCCTCCCGGTTGCCGTCCCTGAAGTAGATATAGCTCAGGCCCTCATCAGGCAGGGTCTCGGGCCCGTTGTAGGCATTGACCGTCGAGGCGAACCACCGTTCGTCGATGCCTCCCCGGTGAGCGCCGAACGCATAGGTGTCATCAGGATGAAGCTTCATCCGCTTGCCTGGAACACAGAAGGCCCTGGGCACCCAGGCCGGAAAGAGCCGGAGCACTCCCTTTCCCGCATCCAGTGCGTTGTTGAGCGTTTTTCTCACATTCGCCATGTACAGTCCTCCTTCACTATTACAGATGGAAACAGTGGATGTTGATAATTGCCCTTTATATTACAATCAATTCGGGATTTTATAAAGAGATTTAGGTTGCGAGAGGCAGCGGGGGAGGAGTTCTATGCCCTTCGGTAGATGCACCCCCCCGCTGCCTCTTACATGAATGACACTGGTTCTCTGAAGATGGTGTCCAGCTGATCGGGCCCCGTTGAAATAATGGCGACCTTCAGGCCCATGAGCTTTTCGAGCTCTCCAATGTACTGGCGGGTGCTTGGCGGCAGATCGCCTTCATCCCTGACGCCGGTGATGCTTTTCCAACCCTCGAAATCCCGGTATACAGGCACAGCCCGGGCGAGCGCATCGGCATTGGCGGGAAACTCATCGGTCTCCCTGCCGTCGATTTGGTAGCGAGTACACACCCTGATGGTGTCGAGACCGTCGAGTACGTCGAATTTCATCATAGCGAGCCGGTCAACACCGGAAACCTCCACAGCATACCTCGTTGCTACCGCATCGAACCAGCCGCAGCGGCGCGGTCTCCCGGTGGATGCACCGAACTCTCCGCCCTTCTTCCGTATAGCATCGCCGACCTTATCCTCGAGCTCAGACGGAAAGGGCCCGCCACCCACGCGGGTAGTATAAGCTTTTGTCACTCCCATGATACAGTCCACCATCTTCGGTCCGATACCGAGGCCCGTCATGATGCCACCTGAGGAGGAGCTCGAGGAGGTCACATAGGGATAGGAGCCGAAATCCACATCCAGAAGCACGCCCTGCGCGCCTTCGAAAATGACCCGCTTTCCCTCTCCGATACTCTGCCGTACGATCTTCGACGTATCGGCTACGTAGGGTCCCAGGATATCTGCGTACTCCTGCACCGCGCGGAGAATATCCGCCTTTTTAATCGGCTGCCGGCCGAAACGGCCCGACAGTGTAGCGTTCACCTCGTCGAGGGCCAGATCCACAAGGCGTTCAACGTAGGAGGGCTCGGTGAGATCGCAGGACCGAATTCCCAACCGGGCATACTTGTAGGTATAGGCCGGGCCTATGCCCCGCTTCGTGGTGCCGATACCCAGCGCCTCCTCGTAGGCATGATCGAGCTCGATGTGATAGGGTAAAATGAGCGTTGCCCTGTGGGAGACGAAAAGCCGTGAGGTGCAGTCGATCCCCTCCCTGTTGAGGGTCTCGATTTCGTCGCGCAGCGCATAGGGATTTACCACTACACCGTTCCCGATGATACATATCTTACTCTCGTTTAGAATACCTGAGGGAATGAGATGGAGCACATACTTCTTTCCGGCCGTGACCACCGTATGGCCCGCGTTGTTGCCCCCCTGATATCTGCATATGACATCGGCCTTCTCCGAGAGGAGATGGACGATCTTGCCCTTCCCCTCATCTCCCCACTGCACACCGATGATAGCTAGGGTCTTCATCTGTATCTCCACTGAACCTGTATTCCAAAACTCTTACATACTATGAGCAAAAGGTATAAAATGCAACCTAAAAACCAATCTACCATTCATTCACCGGCGTTATTCACAAATTTTTTACACACACCTGGGCAGTGCCCGTGGGAACTGTGGAGTTTTTCATTGACACCCCCTAGGCCTCTTAGTAGCTTAAGGTCATCCTGACATCGTATCCATTCCATGGCTGTTACGAAAAAACATCAGACTCCTGTCAAGAAGATCCTCATCTTCATCATTATCGGTTTCGTAGCCGTTGCCTTTGTGGGGAGCTTCGCTTATCAGTATGTCTCCAGGGGAGGCACCGAACCCAGCATTGCAGTCATCAATGGTGAGCCCATTGCCGTGGGCAGCGAATCGCTGTTTGCAAACATCTACCGCCAGTACTACGAGGAAGAGCGCGAGCAGAGCGACGAGGGGCTCACCGAGGAGCAGAACCGCCAGATCCTCCGTCGCGCCCTCGACACGGTCATACAGCGCACACTCATCCTGCAATACGCTGAAAAGGAGGGGATCAGGGTGAGCAGGGATGCGGTGCTCTCCCGTATCGTCGAGAAGGGGTACTACGCAGGGGAGGGTAAAAAGTTCGACGAAGGCCGGTTCAACGAGACACCGCAGTACGTAAAGGACCGTATTTTCAAGAGCGAGGAAGAGCAGATCATCATCGCCATGTTCATTGATGATTTCATTACCACACCAAAGGTTTCTGACATGGAGGTCGAGCTCTTCTACCGTTTCGTGGATTTCGGGAAAAAGATAGACTACGTGTATCTCCGCTACGACGACGTACCCGACGAAACACTCCGAAGCTTCTACGGTGAGAACCCCCGTCTCTTCGAGAGAGCCCATGCAGCCCATATTTTGATCAAGGAAGACGAGGCAAAGGCAAACGAGATCCATCTGCAGATCAGTGAAGACCCGGACCGGTTCGAAGATATTGCGAAGAAGGAATCCGAGGACACCACTGCGGAGGAGGGGGGAGATCTGGGCTGGTTTTACCGTGATGACATGGTAGCCGAATTCTCTGAAGCGGCCTTCAAGCTGCGGAAGGGCGAAATAAGTGCCCCCGTTAAAACGGTATTCGGATACCACATCATCAAGGCCCTCGACGACCCGGAGATACAGTCCTACGACGATGCCCAGTTCCGTGTGAAGCAGGAGTACGTATCGGAATTCAGGGAAGAAGTCGAAAAGGAGACCTCTGAGAAGAGCAGGAGCATCCTTGAAAAAATCAGCCAGGACAGTGACAGCTTCGCCGATGCGGTCAAGGACTTCGGGCTGCAGGTCCAGCGAACGGATTTCATCAGGGTTGACGGCCAGTACATCCTGAACGAGGACAGGAATATACCCCTGTTCGAGATCATGAATCTGCCGAGTTTGATCGAGCTCGTTTTTAGCACCGAAAAGGGAAAGGCCGGCGGTCCGGTGAAGACTGCTGAAGGGGAGATCATCTTCAGAGTTGTTGAGGAAAATGAGTTCATTCCTTCGGAGTTCGAAAGTGCACGCGACTATATTAAACAGACCTACAGGAACCTGAAGGAAAACTATCTCTTCAACGACTGGTACGTGTCGGCGCTCAGGAACTCCAAAATCGTCGACAACTTCAATAGCTTCTTCAGGGAAAGCGGCTGACCGGATTCAGGATTGCGCCTTTCCAGGCTTCCCAGGCCCCATGGAAGACATCGCCGCACACAATAGAGCCTTTCTGGACTCCCATTTCCCCGGATTATCGGTGCATTTAGTAGCCCCGCACAAAATCAGCAATTTCACCTTCAGCACCGATCCATACCCCAACATACTCCATGGAGGAAAACCGCTTCATGCACGAAAGAACCCCGGTCGAGAGGCACTCAATCTGGTGAAGGACATCCCCACCCGTCCCGGTATCGTGGTGCTGTTTCTCGGTCTCGGTCTCGGTTATCAGGTACAGACTTACAGGGAACGGTATCCAGAGTCCTTCGAAGCATCCACCGTTGTCGTGGTTGAGCGAAGCGCTGAGACCTTCTCCCTGCTCTGCGAGCACAGAGACCTCTCCTTCCTCGAGGGCACCTACCTCTTTGTAGGCGATGCCGCAGACGAGGTTCAGAGTCTCATCGAGCGGCTTTCAGCCCTCGATTTCACAGGTTACCGCATCGTCAGACTCCGGGGCGGCTCTTCACTGTATCCAGGTTATTACGGGAGGATCGAGGGAATTTTCAGGGAAATGCTCTCCGGGAAGATTTCCGATCTCCTCACCCGCTTCGCCTTTGAAAGCCTGTGGGTGAGGAACATTGTCGACAACCTGCCGTCTCTCGTCGGACGGCAATCGATCGGCGCGCTGAAGGGTGCGCTCAGCGGAAAGCCGGTTCTGGTGATCAATGCCGGCCCCTCCCTGTATGAACAGCTCAATCTCATCCGACAGGTGCACCACCGGGTGCACCTGATCGCTGTTGACACGGTGCTCACACCCCTTCTGAAAAGCGGCACGGTACCCGACTTTGTGGTGACGCTCGATGCCGGTTTTTACAACGCCCTGGATTTCAGGTGGCTTTTTATGCAACAGGCAGATGCGGCAGGCATGCACCTGGTTGCCGATATCGTTTCTCACCCTCTCATTCTCAGAAACTGGAAAGGCGCGCTCTCCTTCAGTGAGACCTCCCACAGGGAGAGCAGTGCGGTACCGCAGGAGTCGACCCACCTGCCTCTGCTCGACCAATTCCGACAATGTTATCCCTCTCTCCATACCCTAGACTGCGGAGGGTCCATCTCCACAACCGCTCTTGAGCTCGCCCTGTTCATGGACGCCCGCCCTGTCTACGTAACGGGTCTCGACCTTTCATACACCGGCTACAAGACCCATGTCAACTCCACCGCCCTCTTCGATGAGCTGTACAGGGCAGCTCACCGGTTATCCACGCTCGATTCTGCCATGGTTCGGTCGATTCTGGGCAGGAGACGGCAATATCTCCCCGCAATCGGCGGTGATTCCGTACTCTCCGACTTCGTGTTCATGCAGTACCTTCGATGGCTGGAAGCACGGAGCGCCTACAGGGGAACTGTCGTCAACTGCACGGCCCGTGGAGCCCGGATAAGTGGTCTTGTGCACCGCAGTCTCTGGGAGGTTGCCGGGGGCACTACGCTTCCCAGACGGAAAGGAGACTTGGAAGTCGGAGAAGCGGACACGCTCAGCCAAACAGAGGCCCTGGGCTTTCTCGAAGCCCTTGGCTCCTCCATTGACCGTGCCCTTGAGGACATTGAGCACCACGAGACCCCGCAATCCCTCGCTGCCCGGTACCGTGCATTCAGCAGCCTCATTCTAGAAGCGCAGAAGCTCCACGGTTCCACCGAATCGCTGTACCGGTATCTCCGCCTCCTCCTGGAATTCATGAAGAAACATGTGCACCGCTCCCGGTCGCGGATTCTTCAAACGTAAAGTCCTTCGATCTCTCCATGCGTGAATACGTATATTGCACATCATCAATACGCCTTTACCTTTGCATGTTCTGTATATACACTAAACTGTATCATGGCACCAATCGACCGGACGAGTGAAAAGACCGGGGAATATATAAAAAACTCCATCATCTCGTACCTGTGGGAAGAACCCTACTGCACCCTTCGATGGATCAGGCGGCAGATCAAGGAATCGGGTGTGCGGAAAACGGAGCTGAAGAGAATATTTCGTGACCTGGTGCGGGACTATGGAAATCACAAACGCTTCAGAACGCTCTTCGATATTTGCCGCGCGGCTGATTTCAACTGTCGACACGTTGTCTGAGCCTTCCCGGCGACAGGGCTCGATGTATAGAAGGGTATTCAACACAGGCGGCAGTTCTCTGCCCGATGTGGTCAATACAGACCCCAGCGGGTGCGTGGAGGCGACCTGCGGTTCCAAATACGGCAACGCCCACTTCGTGGTTTTGAACCAGTACTTTAACGGGTCGAACGATACGGGTACCGATGGGTACGTGAGCGACACAGGAGCACGGAGCACCTTTGTCATATTCTACGTCATGGACAGCGGCGATGTGTGGTTCTACACTTACCGGCTGAACCAGTATGAACGGAGGTGGGAGCTCTTTGAATATCCCCTGCTCTAGGGCGATACCAAGTAATGTTCAATGAGCCACGTGAGTGCCTCTCGTACTGCCTGGAGCGAGGTGTACCGGGGCTTATAGCCCAGCCTTCGCTTCGCCTTTTCGATGCTGCAGTTGGGGCTGTGCAGGATATGGTCCCATGAAAATTCCACGTCCTCCTCGGTCAGGCCCTTTTTCCACACGTCACCCGCCGATAATTCCAGACGTGCCTCTCGGCCGAACCAGGATGCAACTGCCTCGGCATAACCCCGCAGGGTGATGGCCTGCTCCGAGACCACGTGAAATTCCTCACCCACCGCCTGTCCCCAGTTCTCGATGGAACGCTGGAAGACCTGCGCCACATCGTCAGCATGTACGTGGTGGACCGTCTCGAGCCCCAGGGTGGGGAATTGGAGCAACTCACCCCGGGCGATACGAGTGAATACAGCGGGGTTGAAGTTTCCAAGAGGATTGACGGGGTTCCACCCGGGGCCGACTATGTGGCCGGGGTGCAGCAGCGTAACGGGCTGGCCCGCCTTCCTTGCCTGATCGAGCAGGTATTCCCGCATAAGGGCCTTCTGGATGCCATATTCGCCGAAGGGTTGTATATTCTCGTGCTCCAGAGTGGGCACGGTGGAGCTGGGCCCGTGCACCCATATGGTTCCGCAGAAGATCAAGTGCTGCACTCTGCCGCGAAGCGCGTCCACCAGGTGCCGGGCACTCTCGGGGTTGAAGCAGATCATGTCGATGACGATATCCGGCTCCAGATCTGCCAGCTTGCGGCCGAAGCTTCCTGCACGCTCTTCCCCGATCCTGTCGATTGTCCTGTGTTCGACCCTTTCCCATGCCTGATGGGGAGTGTAGGGGTCACGCATGCCCCTGCTCACAACCGTCACCTGATACCCGCCCTGCACCAGCCTCGGTATCAGGTACGTGCCTACATGCCCTGTTCCTCCGATGACCACGACCCTCATGAATATTTCCTCCCCTCATCGAGCATGATGAGGAAGTTCTCCACGGGAATGTAGTTGGCCACCGTGTTGCCCGTGCCCAGACAATATCCCGTGCCTCTCATGCAAGCATCCAGGGTGCTCCGCACCCTCTCCCTGATAGAACGCTCATCGGAGCGGCACAGGAAGTCCACGTCGATGCCGCCCAGAATGGCTATGCGGTCTCCGTACTTCTCGAATGCCTCGGTGACTGGTGTAATGGCGTCCTCGAATGAGTGCCGTGCGTCGATGTGAACGTCGCTGATCAGGTCCTCCATTATGGTCTCGATGTTCCCGCAGTTGTGCAGCAGATATGGCCTGTCCCTGTCGTGGGCAATCTTGGCGCATGCACGGTGCCAGGGAAGCACCTTCTCTTTCAGAAAAGCCGGTGAGGCGAGTGTACCCGTGCGAAATCCCATGTCATCGGAGCCCCACACCAGGGGGACACAGTCGAAATCGCAGAGCGTCTTCGTGTACTCCATATAGAACTCTCCAACCCGCTGGCTGAGGGCGTCGATCAGGTCAGGTTCGTCAACGAGCTTGAAGGAAAAGGTCTCGAATCCGAGCAGAAAAGTGATCATCTCGAGCATATGGGCGGTGAGATCGTACACTCCCATGTTTTTCGGAAGGTTCTTTTCGAGCCACTCCAAGGGCCCGAGATCGATGTCGGAAACCCGGGGCCAGGGATACCTTTCGAAGTCCTTCCAGCTCTGAATGGGACCGCGGTGCTCCTCAGTCCACTCCCGCGTGCCGCGGTGCTGGGCATCTATCCCGGTGGTGTCGCGGGTATCGACAAAGGCCATCTTGAAGAAGTCTTTGTGGATCAGGGCAACCCTGAAAACATCGTAACCGAGAAACTCATGGATCCTGATATCGCGTTGCAGTCCAAAGAAAGGGTTTTCTCTCATCAAATCGCGGTCGAGCTCATAGCGCCCGCAGATGACATCCTTCACCTCCTCGTCCAGAAAGAGCTCAATGAAGTGTACCCTCTCCGGCCGCTTTTCCCTCTTGATGACCCGGATAAGCTCCTCCACATCGGGCTCAATAAACCCTTCCTGCAAGAGTTTCATAGATTGTGCCTCAAATCAGATGTTGAAATGGAAATATCATGTAAAAAGATAGAGAGAAGTTATAACCGCATCTTGATGCACGCCTGCTTCATCAGATATTGCGAGATTGAATATGTTATTTTCGAAATCCCAAAGTACTGCTCAAAGCAGAAAGAACGGCCTGAATGCAGCCATGGAGGGCGCATCAGGCTACTCGATCTTTCGCACCTCGTGCACGCTGCCGTCGATGTAGATGAATGCCGTGGTGTCGGTGTAGCTTTTGAAAGGAACGGAAAGGCTGTCGCCCCCCGTGTTCTCCTCGTTGTAGATCTCCCGTTCACCGATTCGATCCTTTACCACGATGCGGATCTGGGCCTTTTCGATCTCCAGTGGAACATCGAAGTTGAGCACCCGGGCATAGAGCTTTTCCTTGCCCTTTTCCGATGGCAGGTATCCTACATAAAAAGTAACCGTTTCGTTACGCTTCACGATGGTCCCTTCGGGCGGTTCCTGGGATATGATGAGGCCGTTTTGCGCCGGGTCGATGACCTCTTCGGGTATGACGTGCACAAGCACTCCCCTGAGCGCAAGCATCTGCATGACCTCGTTGATATCGGCATCGGTGTAGTTCTCCAGGTAGAAGGCCTGAATTTCCTTACCCTTGGAGACCACGAGATCGATGGTGTCAACGTTTGTGATCGGTGTGTTTGGCGGCGGGAACTGCCCTACGATAGTGCCTGGCGGGTCCTCGGAGGCAACCGAGGTGATGTTCCCGATCCTGATGGTTTTTCCCTGAAACGAGAAGATTTCCTGAAGCCTGTTCTGGACGAAGGTGACGGTTTTACCCGAATAGTCCTCGACGATTGAAATGATGGGTCCCTTCGACACGATGAGCCTGATGTCCTTTCCCTCACGGACGATGCTTCCGGGCCTGGGGTCCTGTTCAACGATGATGTTTTTCTCATGGTCGCTGAAGTAACGGGGGTCGACGATCGCTCGTAGCTCCTTTTTCTGAAGGATGAGAAGGCCCTCTATGAGGTCCTTTTCAGTAATCTTGGGAACAGCAACCTCAGGCCTGCCCTTTCGCACGATCCAGAACACGAGAAAGCCGACTGAGACGAACACCACGAGGAAGAGCACGATCAAGATGAACACATTCCGTATGATGAGCCGTGAGTGTTCCGCCACATAATCACGGAACAACTGCAGAGGCCTGCGCGCCTGCTTAAGGAAGTATTTCATACCCGACTGGTAATCGCCCATGGAACTCCGCTGCAATCGTCCTGAATTAAAGAATCTATTGTATCAGCTGATGAAAGATAATCAACTATTTCTACAGGGTTAACCGATTATTGGGAAAAAGAGGGTCATGCCGTACCGAGGACCTTACCCTCGAGTTCACGATAGCCGTTTATGAACAACTGGAAATCCATGCGGCGCCTGTTCTCGATCTGCAGGTCTGTTATGCCCAGAACGCCCTCACCTGTTTGCACGATAATGCCCTGGGCCCGGTCCGCCCGAAGGATCTCCCCAGGCCCTTTATACCCGCCGCCTGGACAGGCTGCAGGCCGGGCATTGAACACTCGCAAAAGCTTGCTGTCCAGCCAGGTGAAGGCGACGGGCCAGAGACTGTACGCCCGTATGCGGTTCCGTATGACTTCGGCGGTCTCACCCCAGTCGATACGACCGTGCTCCTTTCGGATCACCGTGCAGTAGGTCGCCTGATCATCATTCTGTGGCTCTGGTTTCAGCGTGCCCGACATATACTCCCGCACCGATCGGGCAAGAAATCCCGGAGCCCGGCTAACCATTGCTTCGTAGAGATGTTCAGCGGTCCAATGCTCTTCGATACGCATCCACTCCGAAGCGAGTATGTCCCCCCTGTCCATCTCGGGGGCCATGACCTGGAGAGTAAGCCCAGTTTCGGTCTCACCGGCAAGCAGAGCAGCTTCGATGGGGGAGGCTCCCCGGTACTTGGGGAGGAGCGAGGCGTGGAGATTGAGGCTCCCATACACGGGTGCCGTGATGATACTTACTGGCAGTATCCTTCCGAAAGCCACGACCACGATGAG
>Ga0209427_10009267_pt1 | contig 10997 bp, 8 predicted proteins | sample DeeMarSWOR136_30_FD_187465 | JGI IMG/M metagenome (GOLD analysis project Ga0209427, IMG submission 187465) | Marine sediment microbial communities from White Oak River estuary, North Carolina - WOR-1-36_30 (SPAdes) (version 2) | ecosystem: Environmental > Aquatic > Marine > Intertidal zone >... | reverse complement strand
CCTGATCAACGAGGATCCCAAAGTTTTAGATTTTCTCAATTACCCCCTGAGTTATGAGTATGAGGATGTATTTGTTATCGCAAAATTGCAAAATAAATAATTCTTACACCGCAAAATTGTAGAATTCTCTTGTGCCTTTGCGGTAATTAAACACTTTAGCTCTGCCATGGAAGTACTTATTCTTGCTGCTGGTTACGGGACGCGTCTCTATCCACACACGAAGAATTTCCCTAAGCCTTTACTTGAAATTGGCAAAAAGCCAATCATTAATTATCTGTTGGATAAAATAGAAGAATTAGATAATATCTCTCGCGTTATTGTAGTCACCAATGGACGATTCTTTAAGCAGTTCAAGAGCTGGAGCGAGAATTTGAAAACAGATTGCCCTATTCGTATTATTAATGATTTAACTACGAGTCCCGAGGAGAAGCTGGGTGCAATTGGAGATATGCATTTTGTATTCAAGAAACTGAGCTTTGTTCAAGATTATCTGGTTTTAGGCGGAGATAATCTGTTCAGGAGCAGCCTTAAGGGTTTTATGCGGTTTGCCAAAAGGAAGTCTCCTCGTGTAACTATCGGATTATTTGATATTAAAGATAGACGCCAGGCGCGCCACTATGGGGTAGTAAGGCTGAATACCAGAAGACGCATTATTGATTTTTATGAGAAGCCCTCGAGGCCAAAGACGAGTTTAGTGGCAATGTGTTTGTATTATTTTCCAAGAGAAAAACTAGATTTGCTAAAAAGATATCTTAATGATCCAGCTAACTCTGCTGATGCAGCTGGTTCCTATATTAGCTGGTTATGCAGAAAAGATAAGGTTTTCGGATATATTTTTAAGGATTTTTGGTTTGATGTTGGACGCCTATATACCTATAAAAAGGCAAACAGCATGTTCAGGGAGGCAAGGTAAGACTATGGCTAAAGTGTTCTTTAGTTCCGAATCGGTTAGTGAGGGGCATCCGGATAAACTCTGTGACCAGATTTCTGATGCGGTCTTGGATGATGTGCTTAGGCAAGACCCAAAAGGTCGTGTGGCTTGTGAGACATATGTAACCATGGGGTTGGTAATTATAGGTGGTGAAATTACCACCCACGGCTATGTAGATGTTCAGAAACTTGTGCGAGGCATAATAAAAGGCATAGGCTATATTCATCCCAAGTACGGCTTTGACTATAATACTTGCGCCATTATTAATGCCATCCATAGCCAATCGCCGGATATTGCTCAAGGGGTGGATACGGGCGGCGCAGGTGACCAGGGTACGATAACTGGTTATGCCTGTTCTGAGACTCCGGAATTTATGCCCCTGCCGATTATGCTCGCCCATAAACTGGTTATGCGCATGGCGCTGGTGAGAAAAGAAGGTATCTTAAAATATTTGGGTCCGGATGGGAAATCCCAGGTGACGGTAGAATATGAAGGTGGTAAAGCGCAGCGGATAGATTCAGTCGTTCTTGCCTGCCAACATACCGAGGATATCCTTGACCAGACAAAAAAACATATCACTGAACAAGCACGTCAGGAGATAATCCAGGCAGTTGCTCATCCGGTATTAAATGAGTTGATGGATAAGGATACAAAATTTTATGTTAATCAGACTGGAAGATTCCTCATTGGCGGACCTCAATCAGATACAGGGATGACCGGACGCAAGATTATTGTCGATACCTATGGCGGTACGATTCCTCATGGAGGAGGAGCATTAAGCGGTAAAGACCCAACAAAGGTGGACAGGTCTGCTGCCTATATGGCACGCTACATAGCCAAGAATGTTGTAGCCGCAGGCTTGGCAGAAAAGTGTTTGCTACAGTTGGCTTATGTTATCGGAAAGGCAGAGCCTATTTCAATTATGCTGGATACCTTTGGTACTTCTCAGCTGCCAGAGGAAAAAATAATCCAGGCAGTAAAGAAGGAATTTGACCTTACCCCAGAGGAAATAATAAAGACCCTGGATTTACGAAAGCCCATTTATCAGAAGACCGCCTGTTATGGACACTTTGGTCGTCCGGAATTTAACTGGGAGAAATTGGATAAGGTAAAGCAGCTACAGAAGGCTCTATAGTGTTAATGGGAGTAAAAGATGAAATACGATATTAAGGATATTACTTTAGCCAATAAGGGAAGATTAAGGATTGAGTGGGCTCGTAATAATATGCCGGTTTTGGCATTAATTTCCAAACGCTTCAAAGAGAAGAAACCTTTAGCTGGTTTTAATATTGCCGCTTGTTTACACGTAACTACAGAGACTGCGGTGTTAGCCGAGGCGTTAAAAGCAGGAGGGGCGAATTTGGCACTTTGTGCATCAAATCCCCTATCTACTCAGGATGATGTCGCGGCAAGTCTAGTCAAGCATTCCCGGATACCGGTATTCGCGATTAAGGGTGAAGATAATAAAACCTATTATCGCCACATAAAGTCAGTATTAGCCACCAAGCCGGTTATTACTATGGATGATGGCGCAGACTTAGTTTCTACATTGCATAAGCATTACGCATTAGACAAGATAATAGGCGGTACAGAGGAGACTACTACTGGGGTAATAAGGCTGCGTGCCCTAGAAAAGCAAGGTAAGCTGGGATATCCAATAATTGCGGTTAATGCTGCCCATACAAAATATCTGTTTGATAATCGCTATGGTACAGGGCAGTCAACCATTGATGGGATAATCCGGGCAACCAACAAATTATTGGCTGGCTCAGACTTCGTAGTTTGCGGTTATGGCTTTTGCGGTCGCGGGGTGGCAATGCGTGCCAGGGGAATGGGCGCAAAGGTAATAGTGACCGAAACAGATCCCTTGCGTGCCTTAGAGGCGGTTATGGATGGTTTTCGCGTTTTGCCCTTGATTGAGGCGGCCAGGCAAGGCGACATATTCGTTACCGTAACCGGAGATAGGAATGTTATTGGCCGAAAGCACATTTTATCGATGAAGGACGGCGCAATCCTGGCTAATGCCGGGCATTTTAACGTGGAGATAGACCTTGCTTCTCTTTCTCGGATCAGTAAGAGGAAAAGGAAAATCCGTGATTGCCTGGACGAATATTCTTTAGCAAATGGTCGCCGAATCTATTTACTGTGCGGAGGTCGGCTGGTGAATCTGGCAGCTGCTGAGGGACATCCTGCCCAGATTATGGATATGAGCTTCGCTAATCAGGCCCTGAGCGTTGAGTTCATCTCTAAGAATTATAAGAGATTAGAAAATAAGGTTCATACGATGCCTAAAGAAATCGATGAGAATATTGCTAGATTGAAATTAACATCAATGGGAATAAGAATTGATAATCTTACTCCACTGCAGAAGAAATATTTGGCAAGCTGGGAATTGGGAACTTAACTTAAGAAGGAGGCGGAATAGAGAATGAAAGATTACTTAAGTATACTTTTTATATTTATTTTTATCGGCTTGACCTGTTCTGTCTTTGCTGAATCTGTTGAGGTTAAGGTTGAATCAGAAATTACCGAGGTTACTGTTTATCCTGATTCTGCCTTGCTTACCAGGCTTACTCCGCTCAGATTAAATACCGGAGATTACGAAATTATCTTTTCTGATATCGTCCCGGAGGTAGACGAGCATTCTCTAAAGGTTTCTGCTCAAGGCTCTGCCAAGTTTAAACTTCTCGGCGCACAGGTAAAGAGGGAATATTTAGAAGAAAGTCCTTCCGAGAGAATTAAACAGCTAAATGAGCAGATTCAGAAATTGGAAGACGAAAAGAAAGATTTAGCTAACAAGCGAGAAATTTACCTTAGTGAGTTAGAATTCATAAAATCGATAAATCTGTTTTCCGCTAATCAGATTCCCAAAGATGTAGTGACAAAGATGCCGCAGGTTAGCGATTTAGAGGCTCTGCTTAAGTTTATCGATGTAAAATCCAATGATATTTTTCAGAAGATTCAAGAGACAGAGGTTAAGACAAGAGACTTGAAAATAAAGATAGATGCCTTAAGAAATGAGTTATCCCAACTGTCCGGTCCAGTTAGGAAATTGCAGAGGTCAATTGTTGTGGGAATCCAAATACAAAAACAGGGTAATCTGGATTTATCTGTTTCCTACTTGGTGAGGGGTGCCTCTTGGAGGCCGCTTTATGATGCACGTGCTTCGTTTGAGAAAAACCAGGTTGAGTTAGTTTCCTATGGAATTGTAAAACAGACCACTGGTGAAGATTGGGAGGATGTAGAGATTTCTTTATCTACGGCCAAGCCAGCTATTGGCGGAAGGATGCCTTATGTTGCCCCTTGGTTTTTAAAACCTTATCAACCTCGAGCTTGGAAGAAAGAAGAAAAAATGGCCTTAAGAGCAATGGTTTCCGGTTCACAATATGAAGCATTTGATAAGTTAGCAGAAGAAGAGGTTCCGGCAGAGGCACTAGAGTATGCTAAAGCAGAAGAAAGGGGAGTCGCCGTAGTTTATAAATTACCACATAAAGCAATGGTCAAATCTGACGGCTCTGAGCACAAATTATCTATAGCTTCGCAGGACTTGGCAGCTAAATTTGAATATTCAACCTATCCTCGCGCAACCCTCTTTGCTTATCTTGGTTCGCGAGTTACTAATGCTCAAGAGCTTCAACTCCTTGCCGGCCGAGTCAATATATTCCTGGAGGGAGATTTTGTCGGCACATCCAGTATTGATAATATTGGACCTGGCGAGGAATTTGATTTATATTTAGGCGTGGATGAGAATGTCAAGATAAAGAGAGAGTGTTTGGAGAAGAAAGCCGATGAGACATTAATTGCCGGAATTCCCTCTCCGACAAGACGCATGACCTCTAAATATAAACTTACAGCTGAGAATTATAAGGCTAAAAGGATTAATCTGAAATTATTTGAGGCAATGCCAGTTCCTCAAGATGAACGGATTAAAGTCAAGATAAATAATGTTAGTCTTGAGCCTAACCAGAAGGACTGGAAAGACAGAAAGGGAGTTTGGCTCTGGGAGTTTGAATTAAAACCAAAAGACAAGCAAGAGGTATTTTATACCCTTATAATTGAGCATCCACGTGATATGCAAGTAGAGGGACTATAGTATCAGTGAGGGTGAAGTATTAACGAATCATTTTTATTGATAAATTTATTAATTTCATAGGGGGTATCGTATGGGTCGTCGTCCGATTGATGTATTAAGGTTAGCTGAGGAGTTGGTTTTAAGCGATGATTTAGAGATGAAGATTAAACTGGGCAAGAAGATTTTTGATATAGCTTATAAAAATGGCCTCTATCCGTCTTCGATAAATGAACTTTATCTTGCCCGCGGCAGAGGAGAATTCGCGCCTAATTTTACGGTTCCAGCAATAAACTTGAGAACCTTGACCCTGGATTTATCCCGGGCAATATTTAGAGTGGCAAAGAAAAATAATGCCGGTTGCTTTATCTTTGAGATTGCCCGTTCAGAAATGGGCTATACTGCTCAACCGCCAATAGAATATAGTGCCTGCGTTTTGGCGGCGGCAATTAAGGAGGGCTATCAAGGCCCGGTGTTTATCCAGGGTGATCATTTTCAGGCTAACGCCAAGAAGTTTATCGAAGACTCCCAAAAGGAGATCGACAGCTTAAAAATTTTAATTAGCCAATCGGTTGAAGCGGGTTTTTTTAATATCGATATAGACTCCTCTACCCTGGTTGATTTGTCCAAGAATAAGGTAGAAAAACAGCAGTATTTTAATTATGATACCTGTGCAAAAATTACTCAATTTATCCGTAAGATTCAACCGCGGGGCATAGAGATTTCTGTGGGCGGAGAGATTGGCGAGGTTGGCGGAAAGAATTCAACACCTGATGAATTGCGCGCATTTATGAACGGATTCAAAAAACGCCTACGCAAGGGAAAGCAGGGCATCAGCAAGATAAGCGTGCAGACAGGGACTTCTCACGGTGGCGTGGTTCTGCCTGATGGTTCAATCGCTAAGGTAAATATTGATTTCGACACATTAAGGGATTTATCCCGCATTGCCCGCGAGGAATTCGGTTTAGGAGGATGTGTTCAGCACGGCGCTTCTACCTTGCCCTCCGAGGCATTTCATAAATTCGTCCAGGTGGAAGCGGTTGAGGTTCACCTGGCAACTGAATTCCAGAATATGGTTTATGAAAGTGCGGAATTTCCGGAGTATCTAAAGAATCGTATGTATGAATGGATAGACCAGAATCTTGCTGCTGAGAAAAAAGAGGGCCAGACTCAAGAGCAATTTATCTATAAAACCAGAAAAAAGGCATTAGGCCCATTTAAGAAAGAGATTATGAATCTGTCTCAGGACGCCAGGGATGCCATAGTAGCTCCGATTGAGGAAAAGTTCGATTTTCTATTTAAGCAGTTAAACGTGGTTAATACCAGGGAGTTGACTGATAAATATATTTCTTTGAAGAGAGTTATTAAACGCCCACGCAGACAACAGATAAAGGCGGCGGGCTCAGAGCATTTTGAGGGAGCGGATTAATAAAATATAAAATATTAAAAATAGACAAAGTTTAACAAAAGGGGTAATTATGCGTTCTGATAGGATGAAAAAGGGTTTAGAGCGTATGCCCAATCGCGCTTTACTTTACGGTACAGGGATATCAGCTTCGCATCTTGAGCGTCCGCTTATTGGTATAGCATCTTCCTTTACTGATTTAATTCCTGGGCATATTAATATGCGTGATTTGGAAAGGTATATTGAAAGAGGTATTGAGAATAAGGCAGGTACCCCTTTTATCTTTGGTGTGCCTGGTATCTGTGATGGTATTGCTATGGGGCATCCTGGGATGAGATATTCCTTACCCTCAAGGGAATTGATTGCGGATGCAATTGAATCAGTTGCCTCAGCGCATGCCTTGGATGGATTAGTTTTACTTACTGATTGCGACAAAATAACGCCTGGCATGATTATGGGTGCATTAAGGATAAACATACCGGCTATCGTTGTAACTGTTGGTCCGATGCTAGCAGGGCATTTTGGCAGGAAGCGGCTTTCCCTGGTAAGGGATACATTTGAGGCTGTTGGTCGATTTAAAAAGGGCGAAATCAATGAGAGGGAAAGACAGGCCTTAGAGATTGAAGCTTGTCCTTCCTGTGGTTCCTGTCAGGGTATGTATACGGCTAATACAATGAGTTGTCTTACTGAGGCAATGGGATTTTCTCTATCTTCTTGTGCCACAACGCCCGCGGTCCTAAACAGGAAAAAGAGGATTGCTTATGAGAGCGGTCAGATGATTGTACAGTTGATTAAAAGGAATATAAGACCTCGAGATATAATAAATAAAAAAGCCTTGATGAATGCTATTCGTGTAGATATGGCTTTGGGTGGTTCCACAAATACGGTTTTGCACCTTATGGCAATAGCATCAGAGGCAAGGGTCGAAATCAGTTTAAAGGACTTTGATAGGATAAGCAGAAATACCCCACATATAGCCAACCTGCGTCCGGCTGGGGAATATTTTATGGAGGATCTGGATGTTGCTGGAGGGATCCCTGCAGTGCTAAAGAGATTATTGCCCAAATTACAGGATAATATAACCGTAACAGGCGCAACGGTTAAACAGATAGCCAGAAAGGCAGTAATTTACGACGAGGATGTTATAAGAAATTTAAACAAGGCATATCATAAGCAGGGAGGTATTGCGATTCTTCATGGAAATTTAGCTCCTGATGGATGCGTGGTTAAGCAATCAGCGGTGGATAAGGATATGTTAAGGTTTATCGGCAACGCCCGCACCTTTGGTTCCGAGGAGGGCGCAATGAGGGCAATTATGGACAGAAAAATCAAAAAGGGCAATGTGGTGGTTATTAGATATGAGGGTCCTGCAGGCGGTCCGGGTATGCGGGAGATGCTTTCTGTCACCTCTGCTATTGTAGGTATGGGCTTGGCTAAATCAGTTGCCTTAATTACTGACGGCAGGTTCTCTGGTGGTACGCGCGGTCCTTGTATTGGTCATATTTCACCTGAGGCACAGACAGGTGGACCAATTGCAATTATCAAAAATGGTGATAGAATTAAGATTGATATACCAAAGCGCAAAATTGAGCTTTTGATTTCTCAATCAGAGATAGAGAAGCGCTTAAGGCAATTTACGTCACCTAAACCCAAGGTTGCCTCTGGGTATTTAGTCAGATATTCTAAATCAGTCAGTTCTGCCGATAAAGGAGCAATATTGCTATGAATGGCGCTCAGATTCTAATAGAGTCTTTAAAACGCGAAGGCGTGCAGGTAATGTTTGGTTATCCCGGCGGATCGGTTTTGCCCATATTTGATAAATTGTACGAAGCCCCAATCAAATTTATTCTTACTCGTCATGAGCAGGGAGCAGCTCATGCAGCAGACGGATATGCGCGGGCAACCGGTAAGGTGGGCGTGTGTATTGCTACCTCTGGACCAGGAGCCACCAATCTCACTACCGGAATCGCTACTAGCTATATGGATTCTATTCCAGTGGTAGCGATTACTGGTCAGGTAAAGACTCATCTAATCGGTAACGATGCTTTTCAAGAGGCAGATGTAACCGGTATTACTCGTCCGATTACCAAACATAACTATTTAGTAAAAGATGTCGGGGATTTAGCTCGCATTGTGCGTGAGGCTTTTCATGTTTCCTCCACTGGTAGACCCGGACCCGTAGTTATTGATATCCCGGTTGATGTACAAACTCACGAGGCAGACTTTGTCTGGCCTGAAGAGGTGGAGATTAAAGGATATAAGCCTAACTATTTTGGTCATCCTGGTCAGATAAAGAAGGCAGCCCGTTTTATTACCAAATCAAAAAGACCATTGATATATGCCGGTGGCGGCATAATTATTTCAGGAGCTGAGGTTGAACTCAAGGCCTTAGCTGAAAAGATAAATGCTCCGGTAACCATGACCCTATTGGGTTTGGGCGGCTTTCCCGGAACGCATACGCTCTGCCTGGGTATGCTGGGAATGCACGGAACAGCATATGCTAATTATGCAATTATGAATGCTGATTTGGTTATTGCTGTCGGAGCGCGCTTTGATGACAGGGTAACCGGGCGTCTGGATGCCTTTGCCCCTCATGCCAAGATTATACATATTGATATTGATCCTTCCTCAATAAGCAAGAATGTCAGGGTGGATATTCCGATTGTGGGAGATGCAAGGAATATCCTGACCCAGCTACTGGAGGAATTAAATAAGGGTCCTGATACTAAGGAGTGGTTGGCTGCTGTTGAGCAATGGAAGACCAAACATCCACTTGTTTATAAGGAAAGCACAAAGATTAAGCCGCAGTATGTTATTGAGCAGATTTATGAGGCAACGAAAGGCAAGGCAATTATTGCTACTGAGGTGGGGCAGAATCAGATGTGGGCTGCTCAGTGGTACAAGTATACCAAGCCCCGGACTCTCCTTTCCTCCGGAGGCTTAGGGACAATGGGTTATGGATTCCCTGCAGCAATTGGAGCAAAGGTGGGCTGTCCGCAAGTGCCGGTTTTTGATATTGCCGGTGACGGTTCAATCCAGATGAATATTCAGGAATTAGCTACTGCAGTCAACCATAAGATCAATGTTAAGGTAGCAATTTTAGATAACTGTTATTTGGGTATGGTTAGGCAGTGGCAGGAGTTATTCTATAAGCGGCGTTATTCGTATACCCATCTTTGTAACCCTGATTTTGTAAAGCTAGCTGAAAGTTACGGAGCAGTGGGTTTGCGCGCAACCAAGAAGGAGGAGGTACGCCCAGTAATTGAAAAGGCATTGTCTATTGATAATGTTGTTTTTATGGATTTTCAGATTGAGCCAGAAGAGAATGTGTTCCCGATGGTGCCTGCGGGGGAAGCCATCGATCGTATGATTGGAGGTATGGCATGAGGCATACACTTTCCGTGTTAGTGGAGAATAAATTCGGGGTTCTGGCGCGGGTTGCGGGGCTATTCAGTGCGCGCGGTTTTAATATCAGCTCTCTGGCAGTGGGCGAGACACAAGACCCGAGCATTTCTCAGATGACTATTGTGGTAGAAACACCCGATGTGCGCATCCTTGAGCAGATTGTCAAACAGCTACGTAAACTCATAGATACGATTTCGGTGGTTGATCTGACTAAAAAGGACTTCGTGGAAAGGGAGTTGGCTTTGGTAAAGGTTAGCTATGAGAAATCAGCTCGGCGTAAGATTAACGCATTATTAAATAAACATAAACAGGCTACTCGATTGATTAGGAGTAGCCATAATAAGGCAATAATTGAGGTCTGTGCAACCTCAGATGAGGTTAAGGATTTTCTGTTTCATTTAAAGCCCTTTGGCATCCAGGAATTGATGCGAACAGGAAGGGTCGCGATAGTATAGGATGCATTGTCCCTTGCTTACTATTGTTAAACTACAGAAGCTCGGGACTAATTAATCCCGAGTTGCTTTTGTTTAAGTTTTGGCAAGGAGGGATGTCCCTGGCGGTTTGATTATTATTGACTATCGCCGCTCGGGATCAATTTCTGCTTCGAGAATAATTGAAATTGAGAGGAGGCGAAATGGCCAAGATATATTACGAGCAGGATGCAGATTTGAATTTATTAAAGGATAAGACTGTGGCAATTATTGGTTATGGAATACAGGGTAGAGGTCAGGGCTTATGCCTGAGAGACAGCGGGGTGAATGTAATTGTTTCGGAACTGGAAGGCACAGCAAATTACCAGCAAGCAAGGGATGACGGATTTAATCCTGTTTCTGCCCAGCAGGCAGCAGGCCTGTCAGATATTATCCAGATATTAACCCAAGACCATGTCCAGGCCAAGGTCTATAAGGATGATATTAAGCCAAATCTAAAAAAGGGAAAGGCGCTTTGCTTCTCGCACGGCTTTAATATTAGGTTTAAACAGATAAAACCCCCCAAAAAGATTGATGTATTTATGGTTGCGCCAAAAGGGCCCGGCGCATTAGTAAGAAAGATGTATACGGAAGGCAAAGGCGTTCCCTGTTTATTGGCAGTCTTTCAGGATGCCACGGGTCAGGCAAAGCAAATAGGCTTGGCATATGCTAAGGCCATTGGTGGCACACGGGCGGGGGTAATTGAGACGACATTTG
>Ga0209427_10009266_pt1 | contig 10998 bp, 8 predicted proteins | sample DeeMarSWOR136_30_FD_187465 | JGI IMG/M metagenome (GOLD analysis project Ga0209427, IMG submission 187465) | Marine sediment microbial communities from White Oak River estuary, North Carolina - WOR-1-36_30 (SPAdes) (version 2) | ecosystem: Environmental > Aquatic > Marine > Intertidal zone >... | reverse complement strand
TGGAAAATACTTTTTCGTTCACGGGCACTCTCCTATTTTACACTGATGTGCAGCTGGTCTTTCCCTCATCAGGTGCATCTCAAGAACGATCACATATGGGAGATAAACGACGCTCCTCAAAGAAGCACAACGAATACACAGGCTATACCATTTCCTCAATGATTCGCTCGAGCTCCTCATCCGAGTAAAACTCGATACGTATATTTCCCTTTCCGTTTCGATAATCAACGCTTACCTTGGTACCGTATTTATTCCTCAGCTTCCCCTCGATTTCCTCAATATAGGGGTTCTTCCATGTTCCACGTGGAACATTTCTTTTCTTACTCTTACCGATCCTTTCCAGCTGCCGTACAGTGAGTTTTTCACTGAGTATTCTCTTTGCAAGCGCTTCCATCTCATCTCTGTCCGATACAGAGAGGAGTGCCTTGGCCTGTCCTACAGAAATTGTTCCACGTGAAACATTTTCCCGGATCTCCTCCGGGAGGTCTAAAATCCGCATCATATTTGCTATATAACTCCTGGATTTCCCGATTCTCTTCGACAGCTCTTCCTGTGTTATTTTCTCTTTTTCGAGTATCGTCTGAAAGGCAAGTGCTTCCTCAATCGGATTGAGATCCTCCCTTTGCAAGTTCTCAATCAATGTGAGCTCAAGGAGCTTTTGTTCAGAGTAGTCTTTCACGATCGCCGGGATCTCATCGAGTTTTGCTCTTTTCGCCGCCAAAAGCCTCCTTTCTCCTACGATAATCTCGTATTTATCCCCCTCGCTTCTCACCACAATCGGTTGAATGATCCCGTTTTCTCTGATTGACTGTGCCAGCTCTTCGATCTTATCTCTGTCGAATTGTTTCCTCGGCTGGTACCTGTTGGGAATTATATCATCGGGCCTGAGAAAACGAATGCTCTCCTGAAGCACCTCTGCTTCAAAATCACCTGATATGAGCGCATCGAGTCCTTTACCGAGTGCTTTCTTCGCCATTTTTTATAAATTCCTTGGATAAATTGTAGTAGCTTACCGCGCCCAAGCTCTTCGGGTCGTAAAGATTGATCGGCATGCCGTAGCTTGGCGCCTCGGCGAGCCTGACATTCCTTGGAATGATGGTTTTGTATACCCTGTTTTTAAAATAGGAGATGACCTCATCCACTACCTGCCGGGAAAGGTTGGTTCGCGTATCATACATCGTGAGCAAAACGCCTTCTATCTTCAGCTCATGGTTCAGCCTCTGTTTTACCAAATTTATAGTCTTCAATAGCTGGCTTAATCCTTCGAGTGCATAGTACTCACACTGAATGGGAATGATCACTGAATTCGCTGCAGTAAGGCCGTTTATGGTGAGCAGGCCGAGAGATGGGGGTGAATCGATAAATATGTAGTCGTACTCATGCCGTATCTTATCCACCACGTCCCTGAGTTTGAACTCCCTCCCAGGCATATCTACCATCTCAACCTGCGCACCCGACAGGTTTATATTTGAGGGAACGACGAAAAGGTGACTAATCCCTGCCGGCACGATGATATCTCTCACATCGACCGCTCCGATGAGCGCTTCGTACAAACCCTTTGCTCCTTCTTCCTTCCGAATGCCGAGCCCAGAGCAGCTGTTTCCCTGTGAATCCAGATCGATCACCAATGTTTTTTTTCCCGTCTCCGCGATGTAGGCTGAGAGATTCACCACTGTTGTGGTCTTCCCCACACCTCCTTTTTGGTTTGCAACAACAATCGCTTTTCCCACCGTTTTTTCTATCCCTGGGTCCGGTCAGCAGCTCATAGAGCTGGCCTGATATAAATCGGATGTATTTCCATGAAAACACGAAAGGATTACCAAAATCGGAGAGGGTGGGATTCGAACCCACGGTCCCCAAAGAGGACAACGGTTTTCGAGACCGCCCGATTCAGCCACTCTCGCACCTCTCCTTAGTCCTGTAAATATCTCAATTCTACTATGATGACGCATGTAGATTTCAGTACAATTGAATTAAATCCTGGAAACAATCCGGTTTAGATAAATCGCAGCCCTTGATGAACACCGATGACCTCCGATTTTCTCCTGCAGAATAAAAATTGTGGTACTAAAACAAGTCCCTCCACCCGTCATCAACAGGTTAGATGAAACAACCCAACAACGCTGTGATGAGGAGAAAGCTCATTGTAATCCTTCACCGCTTTCTCCGTTTTTTCAACGATCACTCTGCTGCACTGTGTAAGCAGGTAATCAACCACGCCGCGTTCGACCCGCATCATTCCGTTCGCTCCCGTTCCGATGATCACGATTTCCGGCTGCACTTCTATTGTTCGCTCAAGGTCCTCTAACTGAAGGAGATGTCCTGACCTTCTCCACCACGAGGAGTTTAAGCTCCCATCAGGATAGAGGATGAGGTCAGATGAATACATCTTGCCATTGACCTGCAGTCTCCCAAATGAATATTTTTCAATCATCGTACGTACTCTTCTAACCGGTAAACTCCGGTCCACAAATGCTCGGAATTGCACCTGACACGTTCTCTGCTCTTCGCTGTATATAAGAGCCTTTTTTCTATATACCGAATACCGATGCATCCATCAGTTCTGAGAAGGAAAAGAAAAGGACTGGTGAGCATTCTGCCCTGCCTGGAAAATCCCTCTACCCAGAATACCATTTCCCCGCTTCAACAATACAACATTGTGTGTTTTTTAAAAACCACGGATATCTTTGAAACCATCTGTTTCAAAGAAATCGCCGGTTTTAGAAAAACCGATCGCTGCAAAGTAGCTCGCTGTTTCAGGGAAAACAGCTGCTTAAAGGAAGCCGATCAAATCTATGAATTTCTGAAGGTGTAATTCAATTCGTGCCCAAGAGGATTTGAACCTCCGACCCTTGGATCCGCAATCCAATGCTCTATCCACTGAGCTATGGGCACTTTTTTCGGAGAGGGTGGGATTCGAACCCACGGTGCCCGTAAAGGCACAACTCCTTAGCAGGGAGCCCGATTCGGCCGCTCTCGCACCTCTCCGTGCAAAAAAGACTTCATAAAAAACCAACGGAGAATGAAACTTCCCGATGCCTGTGCGACACAACCTTTTTTAGCCTTGAGGAAGGTTCATTACATTTTCTTATTAGTCGTCCGTGCTGTTTGAGACAGCAATCAAAGAACATGAAAATGGGCATTTTTTCTTGTGCTCTCTTATTATTCGACTGGCACCGCCAAGCCTTTATAAAGCAATTCTGGATGATATTCTATTTATCTAACGAAAAAGCCCATTTTCGTACTAGAAGAACAGTCGGAGAGAGAGGGATTCGAACCCCCGGTCCCGGAAAGGGACAACGGTTTTCAAGACCGCCGCTTTCGACCGCTCAGCCATCTCTCCTCTTCGACTACACATCAGTTTAATTTAATTAGAACCTTCTGTCAATTCAAATAAACTCTGCCGGGCGGCCTATGCAGGAATACGAAACCAGAGGTTTATTCTTGGACTATCCGCGATACAGCCGCAACGGAATCAGGCTTTTTCAGATTCACAAGCGTGACGCCTGCTGCTGTTCTCCCCATTCTCGAAACCGTCTTCACCTTCAATTTAATGATCATCCCTCTGCTGGTGATCACGACAAAGGCATCGTTCTTCTCTACTGAAAGTATCCCAACAACCGTACCTGTTTTCTTGTTTTCCTTGATATACATTTGTCCTCTCGTCCCTCTTCCGTGAGGAGTGAAATTATCGAATCCAACCCGTTTCCCTAACCCGTTTTCCGTTACAACGAGCAGATCAGCGTATTTGATCACCTTCGTCATTCCGCATACATAATCGTTTTTCTGCAGTCGGATCGCAGTCACTCCCCTCGCTGTTCTACCCATGGGTCGTATACTGCCTTCCTTTAGCCGCAGCGCATACCCTCTGGTGGTTGCAACGAAAATTTCCCGTTTTCCGTCAGTGACAACCGCATCTATGACGTTATCATCGGCTGCCAGGTTGATCGCTATGATTCCGGACTTTCGGACATTCTGAAATTCAGAAAGCGACACCTTCTTTATGAACCCTTTTTTCGTGAGGAAGAGCAGGTACTCCTCCTTGCTACTCCCTTTGAGCGAAACTGCTGCAGCAAGCGCTTCCTCGTCCCTGAGGCTTAACAGGAGCTTTATACTCTGTCCCTTTGAGCTTCGCCCAACGTTGACAATCTCGTGCACTTTTACCGAGTACGCCTTGCCCCTGTTGGAGATGAAGAGGAACGTATCATGGGTTGAGGCAACGAACATTTGTTCGATGAAATCATCCTCTGAAAGGGATGAAGTAGTCACTCCCATGCCTCCCCTGGACTGATGGCGGAATGCGGTAATCGGCGTACGCTTGATGAAACCGTTATTAGATATTGTAACAACCACATCCTCCTCGATGATCAGGTCCTTGAGATCGACCTCCTTTTCCTCCTCGATGATGTCGGTTCTCCTTTCATCACCGTATTTCTTCTGTATCTCCTTCAACTCTTTCATGATCTGGGCGAGAATGTTCTTGCGACTCTTGAGTATTTCTCTGAGCCGTGCGATGAGTTTCAAGAGTTCGTCGTACTCTTTCTGTATCTTCTCCCTCTCCAAACCCGTGAGGCGGGCAAGTTTCATGTCGAGAATCGCATCAGCCTGTATCTTCGTAAAGCCGAAGTCTCCGACAAGACGATCAGCTGCCTCTTTTGGAGTCTTCGATGCCCGTATGACCGCTATGACTTCATCGATGATATCAAGGGCTTTGATGAATCCTTCCAATATGTGTGCGCGGTTCTCTGCCTTTTCCAGATCGAACTTGGTTCTTCTCTTGACGATCTCTTCCCTGTGGGCGATGTAGCATTGAATCATCTGCTTGAGGTTCATCACTACAGGTCTGAAATGATCAAGCGCGAGGAGAATGATTCCGTAGGTGACTTCGAGTGAGGTAAGATTGAAAAGCTGATTCATGATGATCCGTGGATTGATTCCCTTTTTTAACTCGATTAGGATGCGGAGTCCATCCTTGTCTGATTCGTCCCGAAGATCATTTATTCCGTCAAGTCTCCTGTCTTTGACATGAGAAGCGATGTCCTGAATGAGCCTGGATTTGTTCACCTGGTAGGGTATCTCGTTGATCACGAGCGCATCCCTTCCGCTCTTCATCGACTCTATGCTCACCCTGGCGCGAAGCTTAATCTGTCCTTTCCCCGTCCTGTACGCCTGTTTTATTCCCGATTTTCCGATTATCAGGCCACCCGTTGGAAAGTCAGGACCCTTGATGATATTCATGATATCTTTCAACTTGATATCAGGCTTTTCAATAACAGTGATGATTGCATCGATTGTCTCAACGAGGTTGTGAGGCGGTATATTCGTAGCCATACCGACTGCAATTCCGCTCGATCCATTCACCAGTAGATTCGGAAATGCGGCCGGGAGCACCGAAGGCTCGCTCAGCGAATCGTCGAAGTTAGGAAAAAAGTCTATGGTATCCTTTTCGATATCGGCGAGGAGCGCTTCTGCAAGGGAGAGCATACGGACCTCCGTGTACCGCATTGCTGCAGGGGAATCTCCGTCGATCGAACCGAAGTTCCCCTGTCCCTCAACGAGGGGATACCGCATCGAGAAGTCCTGAGCCATTCGGACGAGCGTATCATAGACCGCCTGATCACCGTGGGGGTGATACTTCCCGAGCACGTCCCCAACCACACGCGCGCTTTTCTTAAAAGGTCTGTCGCTGTTCAGGCCGAGCTCATTCATGTCGTAGAGAATCCTTCTGTGAGCAGGCTTCAGGCCGTCTCTCACATCGGGTAAAGCCCTGCTTACGATGACGCTCATCGCGTAGGTGAGGTAGGAGCTCTTCATTTCATCTTCGATAAATGTCTGAACGATCTTTTCACGGGGAGACAATGTAGTTACCTCTCTCTCAAGAATTGAGCGTTTTCTCTCGGCATGTCACTCACTCATCCCTGGATTTGGAATCTTTTTTCATACATCCAGGTTCTTTACGTACTGGGCATGCTCTTCGATGAACTTCCTTCTGGGTGCAACTGCATCACCCATTAATATTGTGAAGATTTCGTCCGCTTCTACGGCGTCTTCCGAGGTGACCTGTACGAGTGTACGCCTCTCAGGATTCATGGTCGTCTCCCAGAGCTGTTCAGGGTTCATCTCTCCGAGCCCCTTATACCTCTGCACATTGACGCCCTGGGCACCGATTTTTTTCAAGATTCTGTTCTTCTCCTCCTCGGAATAGGAGTAATACACCTCATTCCTTTTTGTTATCTTGTAGAGTGGAGAGCAGGCGATATAGATATGGCCATGTTCGATGAGCTCAGGCATGTATCGGAAAAAGAAAGTGAGAAGTAGTGTTCTTATGTGCGAGCCATCTATATCGGCATCTGCCATGATGATGATTTTTCCATACCTGAGTTTTGAAATATCAAAGGTGTCACCGATTCCCGTTCCAAGCGAGCTGATGATCGGCTGTAGCTTATCGTTGCTCAGTACTTTATCCAGACGTGTTTTCTCCACATTCAACATCTTCCCCCACAGAGGGAGAATTGCCTGAAAAGTTCTGTCTCTCCCCTGCTTTGCGCTCCCTCCCGCGCTATCCCCTTCTACAATATAGAGCTCGCACCTCTCCGACTCCTTGATCGAACAGTCGGCAAGCTTACCCGGAAGAGAGTCGCTTTCGAGCGCATTTTTTCTCCTGGTGAGCTCCCTCGCCTTTCTCGCCGCCTCCCTCGCCTTTGCCGACTGGATGCACTTGTCGATAATTTTCTTCGCTACATTGGGATTTCTATCGAAGAAGTCGGAGATTCGCTCGTACATTATTGATTCTATGATCCCTTTAACCTCACTGTTCCCGAGCTTTGCCTTTGTCTGCCCTTCGAACTGAGGGTTTCTCAGCTTTACACTGATAACCGCAGTGAGGCCTTCTCTCACGTCATCCCCAACAAGGGAAAGCTTGTTCTTGATGAGGTTGCTCCTCTTGATAAAGTCGTTTATGGTTCTCGTCAATCCGGATTTGAATCCGATCAGATGGGTACCGCCCTCAACCGTATTGATATTGTTCACGAAGGCGAAGATTATTTCGTTGTACCCGTCGTTGTACTCAATTGCAATTTCTGCTTCCAGCTCATCCATTCTCTCTTCGAAATAGATCGGCTCCCTGTGGAGTGTGGTCTTTGCCTGATTGATATACTGTACGAAAGAGACAATCCCACCATCGAATTTGAAGGTGTGCTGCTTCACTTCCTCTTTGTTCCGAAGGTCGACTATTTCGATCTTGATGCCTTTGTTGAGGAAGGCCAGCTCCCTGAGTCTTTTTGAGAGTGTGTCGAAGTTGAAATTGATATCCTTGAATATTTTTTTATCAGGCCTGAATATGACCTTCGTTCCTGTACTGGTGCTCTCTCCACTCACTTTCACTTTACTTTCTGGAATTCCTCGTTGATACCGCTGGGTGTATGTATTTCCATTCCTGCACACGATAACCTCAAGCCATTCGGCAAGCGCATTCACCACAGAAACTCCTACACCATGCAGACCCCCCGAAATCTTGTAGGATTTGTTGTCGAACTTACCACCGGCGTACAACTTCGTCATCACTACCTGGAGAGCAGATATATTCTCCCCCGTATGTATTTCAACAGGTATTCCCCTCCCGTCATCTTCCACCTCTATGATGTTTCCCTTCTTTATTGTGAGTTTTATGTTCTGGCAGAACCCGGCGAGAGCCTCATCCACCGAGTTATCGATGACCTCGTATACGAGATGGTGAAGTCCCTCCGATGCAGTGGATCCAATATACATGCTCGGACGTTTCCGAACATGCTCGATCCCATCCAGGACCTGTATGTTTTCGGCTCCATACTGTTCCATAGATGCATTCTCCATTAAAAATTACATTAACTCATTATATTTCAATATGTTAATATAATAACAATTGTTACTTTCTCAAAGATAATTCCTCATGTTCTCTATCGATAGAGAGAGCCAATAGTGTACAGATGACTTCTATGTTCTGTGAGGACGCTTGGCTGATGCAACAAGAAAGCGTTTAAGAATAGAACGTAGCTCATCCTCTTCGATCACGCTCACCGTTTTCTCGATCTCATTTAATAGATGAATATTAAGCTTTTTATCTATTTTATCTTTTCTATCCTTTGGAAATTCTTTTTGAGCAATAAAACCCGATTTGAATACGATTCTCTCGATGAGTGGATATTTCAACCCTCTGTTCATCTTTTCAATGAGCTCCTTTTCTTTAAGAGAAAGCTCATTTGCAAGCGCCGTGGATTCTGTATTGACAAAGAGTGTCCTTTCCTTGCATACTGTGGCTTTCGTATGCCGCCCTATATACTCATCAACGACTGTTTCCCACAGTTTTACTGCATCGATTGATTTGATTTTGTAGGCGAGATTCCTGTGCCTTGAGAGGTAACTGTCGAGGGCTTCCCTTATGGAAAAGATGAATTTTCCTCTTGTATCCAATAGTGAACGCCTCTTTCGCATTAAATATGCAGTGTTTCACGCGAAAAGTCAATCAAGGGCTCTGTGCAGTTCAAGCCTGTATCGGTGTTCAAGCCTGTATCAATTTTCAGGCCTACATCGCAGTTCAGGCCTACTGTGCTGGCCTGCACTACAGTGCGGACCCTCACTGTAGTGCAGATGCCTCTCCACGCTTCTCTACCTTAAACACCTGATCGAAGGAAAAAATTTCAGGGAGCTTTCGTCTCTCTGTGGTGGTAATGATCCTCTGCCCTCCAGCCATAAATAAGGAGAGAACCTTCTCCATATTTTCCATATCCAGCTCGAGAAGGATGTCATCTATGAGCAGGATCGGAACCACACCTCTTGTCTCCCTGTAGAACTCTCCCTGGGCAAGCTTGAGAAGAATGGATGCAAGCCGCGCCTCACCCACAGAACCGAAATGGCGAATCTCATATTTACCATCCGAATAGCGAAAATCGTCCCGGTGTGGCCCGACAAGAGAGGTCTTGAATTGGAGCTCTTTTTCCATCTTCTCTTCTAGGGTACGACGCAGTGCACCTTCATGATCATCACCGGGAGTGACATTTGTTCTGTAGGAAAGCCGAAACGGGAAAATGAGTTTCTCCCCCAAGGAGTTCACCGCATACTCTACATAGGAGTTGATGAAATCGATCAGTGAGGTTCTCTTCTGAATGAGATACGCACCTGTAGGAATAAGCTGCTCATTCCATGCGGAAAGCAGATTCTGATCAATCTCGAATGTTTCCTTTAAGTAGCGATTTTTCTGTCTGATCACGTTCACATAGGTTCTAAGGTTCCTGAGATACAGCGAGTCAACGCTGCAGAGTATGAGGTCGAGAAAGCTTCTCCTTACACTCGGTGAACCCACGATGAGATAGATATCTTCAAAAGAAAATAGGACGCAATACACAATCCCGATTATACTCGATATCCTTCTCTCCTGCACCCCGTTGATCAACAGAGTCTTATTTCCACCAGAATATTCGATCGCAATATCCTGTCTTCCAGATTCTAAGAAAAATATTCCCTTGACGAGATATCCATCTTTTCCCCATTGCACCATCTTCTGGTCGAGTGCATTCCTGAATGATCTTGAGGTTGCAAGTAAGCAGATTGCTTCGAGGATATTTGACTTCCCCGTTCCGTTACTCCCGAGTATGAGGCTTGAGGTTGAGGAAAAATGTACATCGAAGGTTTCCCAGCTTCGGAAGTTTCTCAGATCGAGCTCTTCCAGATGCACCTCTATACACCCGTTATATTGTTTTTCTCAGAAAAAATAAAGGAAGGATAACAGGAGGAAATTTATCTTATTCAGATATTGATTTTCATCGGCATAATGAGATTGATATAATTTTCTTCCCCCTCTCCTCTCACACTCAGCACTCTCTCGGCATTCTCGAAATCGATCTTCACTTTCTCACTGATGATTTCTTTAAGACATTCATTAAGATAGAGGTAATTTACTGCAATATCGATATCCTCATCTTCATACTCCACCGGTATCTCCTCAACTGCACCTCCCATCGCTGGATTTTTAGAGGAAATCAGCAGCTTGTTCTGGAGGATACTCAACTTGATCTGATTATAGCTCTCATCAACGAGTACGGAGACCCTCCTGATCGCATTATAGAGGAGAGATTTTTCTACAACGAAGAATCTGTCCCTTGGTTCCGGTATGATTTTCTTATAGTCAGGGAACTTACCTTCGATCAAATTGGAGGTGAGATGGATGTTATCATAGAAGAAAAAGATCTGATTCTTACTGAATCCCATGTTTATTTCATCTTTTTCAAATGAATACCGTATGATTTCTGTGAGTACAATCTTTGGTATGATGATTCCATCATGGGGTAGATGAAAAGCTTCATTCGAGATTTCGAGCTCTTCCAAACCCTTTGTCACAAGAGAAAGCCTCTTTCCATCCGTTGCGACCATGTTTAGACTACTGTTGATTTTTTCAAGGAAAACGCCCGTAAGGGAATATTTGTTCTCATCAGTCGAAATAGAAAAGATGACCTTCCTGATCATCTGCTTGAACTCGTCTGCCTTAAACTGGATATATTCACTTTCTGGTTCTGTCTTTATCTGAGGAAAATCCTCTTTTGATATACCTGCAATAACAAACTTTGCTTTGATCGAAGGACTAGTGCTAGTTATTGTCAGTCTGTTGTGTTCATCGGTGGAAAGATTCACCTTTTCATCAGGAAGCTCACGAATGATGCTCAGTAATTTCTTCCCATTCACCGCAAGCGCTCCTGCCTCTTCAACCTCTGATGTATCATCGATTTTTATTCCAGTTTCAAGGTTCGAGGACTGTATGGAGAATCCGCTTTCCTCTGTATTCACCAGTACATTTGATAGCACGGGCACGGTCGTCTTTGAGCTCGCGATGACATCTGTGTAGGTAAGATATTTAATGAGTTTTTGTTTTGGGATGGTAATGTTCATAATACTAATCCTTATTATATATATTAAATAATAGTAGTAATAGTAATGCTGTGGATAGTGTGAAAAATTAACTAATTTGTT
>Ga0209427_10009262_pt1 | contig 11000 bp, 13 predicted proteins | sample DeeMarSWOR136_30_FD_187465 | JGI IMG/M metagenome (GOLD analysis project Ga0209427, IMG submission 187465) | Marine sediment microbial communities from White Oak River estuary, North Carolina - WOR-1-36_30 (SPAdes) (version 2) | ecosystem: Environmental > Aquatic > Marine > Intertidal zone >... | reverse complement strand
AAAAACTCCAAAAGATCCTTCAGCAATTGAGACTTTCATTGTTTTCTTTTTGAGTTTCTCTTCTATATAGGCATCTACATCATCTAAAGGTGCTGAAATTTAAATCACCAACTTTAATTAATAAGTAATATCCCAATAAAAAGATGGTTATTATTAATCATTTTGAATGATTCAATTAATTAAGAAATACAAAAATATAATCTTTTTTAATTGTTTGTATTAAAAAAGTTTAAATATCTCAATACATTAAAAATAAACTTAAGAATCGTTGAAAAAACTAGCTTCTTTATTCGGTTTGGATTCTATAAAGATCTCTTAAAAATTATTATAATATTTATTACTCTAATAAATGTATAACATAAATATGATAATTAGGCTTATAAAATAATTATAAAAATAGAGCTTATAAAAATGATAAATGATATTGAAAGAAATAATATACAGTGTATTGGGAACCTAAATGATCAACAAATTAATATCCCGCTTCAGAAGCGTGACATAGCATCTAGTGAAAAAAAATTAGAAGACACAAGTAGAATTTCTAGAACTCAGGATGGTACCTTTCATAAATTCTATGATTTTCCAAAATACTATGATAAAGCTTTTAATAGAGACATAAAGAGTGATATATCTTTTTTCAAAAAATGTTTTCAACAATATTCTGATGTTGAAGTAAAGCGAGTTTTAGAACCGGCATGTGGACCCGGTATGTTTTTAGAAAATTTACCAAAATATGGTTTCTATGCTTTAGGGTATGATTTAAGTCCTGCAATGGTTGAATATGCTAAGGAAAGGTTAAGAAGATCTGATCCGGTTATTGGTAAAGCTGATGTTGTTGAAGGAAATATGAAAAACATGAAATTTGATGAAAAATTCGATGCTGCCTTTATCTGTATAAATAGTTTGGGATATTTAAGAAGTGAGGAAGATATTTCTTCACATTTTAAAGTTATCGCTGAGTCTTTAAAAACAGGTGGTATTTATATCGTTGAAATAAGTTGCAAATGTGACGATATTAGGAATGAAAAAAAATTCGATGATAATTGGTATGTAAAAGAAGATAATTTTGAATTAGAGTTAACTTGGGCAATTAATTGGTATGATTTGGACCAAAGAATCCGTCATGTTGATTTTCGTATGATTATCAATGATAATGGATATAAAACAGAGATTGAAGAAGCTCATCAGCTAAGACTATGGATATTTGATGAATTTAAGCAGTTTTCGAAATCAGGCGGATTTGAGATTGTAGGAATCTATAATCAGAATTATGAAAAAATAACAGAAAATATTCCTATTACGGGAGAATTAGGTGCATTATTTTTCATTTTGAAAAAGATTTATTAAATATTATTTTTAAAGGTCCATTTATTACAAATCTTTTTTTAAATATTAGCATTTAAGAATATTAAAATAAAAATAGTAGATTAAGATTCATAATTAGCAAGATTATCGAGATACCATTTATGCAATTTGGGAATATCTTCTATCTTGCTAAATTTTATCAAATTATCAAGTAGAATAATAAAAATTTTATTATTCCTTCTAATTGAATTTAAAGTTTTATCATCTTTAATCTCTATTAACTTTTTAGTATTTGTATCAATATAATACACTGAATACTTTTCAATAATAACTCTTTCAGAATCCCATTCATAATCAATTTCTTCTTTAATATCTTTAATAAATTGTTTAAAGGTTTTTTCTATAGCCATCCAACCTTGAATAGCACTATTTTGTGATGCATTTAAAACAAAAAATTTTCCAATTACTTCATTTGAATTACTTTTTTTAATATTAGATTTATAGTTTGTCATTTGCAGATCTTACCTTTTTTTTATTTATTATGTAAAAAAAAATGAAATATAAAAGAAAAAATTAATCTATTTTATCTAGATATGAGTAAAAGATACATTTACGAATTTTTTTGTTCTTTCCGTCTAGGTTATATCCTTTTTTGCACTCTATTTAATAGAGAATGGTGTGCATTTAGAGAAAAATTCAGTATAATTTCCTAAAATTAATTCTTCGTCATATTAATAAGAATATGGAGTAGATTGTTTTTTCAATTAGAACAAAAAGTTTAATTCAAATTTTTTATATTAAAAGTTTTTAATCTAGAACACTGTTATAAAATTAAAAAAAAAAAATTTAAAATGTCAAATAATGATCTACGGGATCAAATTAATAAGATAGCTGTAGAAATAGAGAAAGCTGAACAAACTGCAAAACAAAAAAAGAGCTACATAACAAATAAACTTAATGAGCAATTTGATCCTAAACTTGGTGAAATTGAAGGAAAATTGCAGCATTATAAGACTATTTTAAATGAAGTTAATAAAAAACTTGATGAATTAACATCAAAAAAAAAGGAATTACTTCCTATCATAAAAAATTTAGAGAATGATTATAACAATCTGAAAAAAGAAAAAGAAAAATCATTATTAACGAATTTAAAGGCAATAGAAAAAGAAAAGAAAACAAAAACAAAAGAAATTGACCGAGAAATTAAATTGCTGGAGAAGGAATTAAAGACAGGTCAATAAAAGTAATTTAACCAGATTATGGATGATTTAAAAGGTTAATTCAATCAGAGTGTGAAGTTTACATTGATCTTATTAATATAATCCAAACTTCTATTAAAGTTCAGTTTTTTAAATAATAAAAAAGTAAAATTAGTATTTAGAAATATTAAGAAATGATTAAAAATATATATGAAAACTACTATCTTTTTTTTCTCAGGAACGGGTAATTCTTTAAAAATTGCCAAAGATCTTGCTAAAAAGTTAGAAGATATTGAACTTATACCTATTGCGAAGATATGGGAGAAGGAAAATTTTAGAGTAAAGAGCGAAAAGATTGGTTTTATTTTTCCATTACATTATTACGGCCTACCGAAAATAGTATTTGATTTTATAAGTAGATTAGATTTGAGAAAATCTAATTATTTTTTTACAATTATAACTTATGCTGGTGATATTAATGAAGAACCTCTCCAACAAATAGAAAGACTATTAAAGGCAAAAGGAAAAACACTTAATGCTGGTTTTTTTATTTTAATGCCCAATAATTACATTATTGGGTATGATATCCATCCACAAGAACTTCAAAAGGAGCTTTTCGAGAAAGCAATTGAAGAGATTGAATTAATTTCGGACTTCATTAAATATGATAAAGAAAATCTCAATAGTGCTATTTTTAAAAAAGATGTAAGTAGGAGTGAGAGAATTAATAATGAATTTCGAAAGAATGTATACAAAAGTGATAAATCATTCTATGTTGATAATAATTGTAATGGATGTAGTATATGTGAAGAAATTTGTCCAGTAAATAATATTATTATATTAGAAGGCAAACCATATTGGCAACATAAATGTCACCAATGTTTAGCGTGTATCAATTTCTGTCCTGTAAAAGCTATTCAATTTGGAAAAGAAACTCTAAAAACACAGAGATACCATCATCCAGAAATTACAATTCAAGATATGATAAGCCAGAAAAAATAGGATATTCATTATTAAATATTAGTTCAAAACCTTTAAAATATTAAATTAAACCTTTTAAGTTATTTTTATCCAACTTTATTTATGAATAATCAAATTGAAAAATATGGCGAATTTTTTCAGCAGAAATCTAAGTATATTAGAAATTATTTACCAAAGCATCATTTAGATTGGTCTAGGAAGCCTGATTCCTTTAAAGTATATATAAATGCTAAGCAGATAATTAAATTACCGGATCTCGAATTTAATAAAAATATAAAATTTTGGGATGTAATCCTAAATAGACAATCTACTCGAAAATTCAAAGATGAGCCTATTACTCTTTTAGAGCTTAGTCTTTTATTATTTGGGATGAGTGGTTTAACTCATATTTTTCCCAAAGTTGCATTTAGAACAGTCCCTTCAGCAGGAGGTTTGTATCCAATCGAGGTGTACCCAGCTATTAATAATGTTGAAAATCTAAATCCAGGTATTTATCATTATAATATCCCTAAACATAGTTTAGAATTATTGAAAGATGGAGATTTCCGCATAGATGTTATGAAAGCGTGTTTAGATCAACAAATGGCCTTTAATTCTGCTGTTAATTTTGTTTGGACTGCGATTATAGAAAGGTCCAAGTGGAAGTACCTCCAGAGATCTTATCGTTATATCTATATAGATGTAGGCCATATTGGTCAAAACCTTTATTTAAATGCTGAGGCACTAGGTTTAGGAGCATGTACTATAGGAGCAATATATGATGATGAAATTAATGAAATATTAGGAATTGATGGTCTCAATGAAACTGCAATATATGTAGGTATAATAGGGAAAAAAATTTAACAAAAAAAGATTAGGCCTATAGAAATTATGGTGAGAGCAGCCCCAAGTGATATCCCAACCGTAGTCCAGCTAACTTTTGATGATTCTGTATGGCATAATCGGTCTAAATATAGAAAAACGGGTTTATAAAGAGGCATTAACATTATTGTAAAACCTATAGCGGATAATAGAGCAATCAATCTAATTTCTAATATAGATAGATCGAATATTGATACATAAATTACTGAAATTGTAAAATAGAAGGAGAATCCCAATGAGATAAGTTTTTTTTTCAAATATGAATCAGTCGGTGAAATATTTACTAATCGTATTAGTAAAAGAATTACTATGCTACCAATAGTAAGAAAAATGACTCCAATAATTCACATTATAATAGGTGAAATCCCACCAATGATCATTACTTTAACCCAGTCAGTTAACAGAGGGAGCTCTATAATATCAATAAAAATGGCTGTATCTTTTACCATAAATGCTGTTCCTGCCCACATAAGAAGGGGTAAGAGTTAAGGATTGTGTTTGCGCCATAGCGCAAGAGTTACAATTGAAGAGCATAAAAGATTAAATAGTGGCCCCATACTTCTGGTAAATGGCATCATTTCAGGAGTTAGAGGGCTACCTGAGGCATATGATAATGCAAATGGGTGAATATATATTCTTATATCAGATAGTCCAAATATTGTGTATGCTAGAGCATGTCCAGTTTCATGAAATGTAATTCCTAAGCAATAGCTAAATCTATATGCTCCTAGCAGTAATAGGATGGACTTCAAAATTTATTTTTCAATTATTTTTGAATATTCACTCATAAAGTTTACTCTTTTAGATTTTAATTCAAAACACTAAATTTTAGTATATGACTCATATACTATATTATTATTTTATTATGTCTAGATTTTAGATTTTTATTTTATATAATAAATTTAATAATTAAATAACATGAAAGATTTGGAGATTGAAGTTAGGAAAATTATAAGAAAGAAAAATTGGTTAGTTTTGAGTACAGTTGATAATAAAAATATACCTCATAGTTCTGTTGTAGTATACCAGAGTGATGGATATGTGATTTATTGCGTGACTGGTAAAAATACATTGAAAGCAAGAAATATCCGAATGAATAGTAAGGTGTCTGTAACCTTACCATTTAGGAAAAATTTTTTCCATAAAATTATACCAGCACCCCCTGCTGAATTACATTTCACAGCAGAAGCCGAAATTAAACCATTTGAAGATACTGAAGCGAGAAAAATATTTTCTAAATATTTAAAATATCAAGAAAATGTAGAAAACCAAGACGAAACTATTTGGTTAAAGATAACCCCATCAAATAGAATTGCAACATATGGAGTTGGGATAAAACTGTTAAAAATGAGAAAACCAGAAAAAGCAAGGAACATTATTGAATTTAAATCGTAAATGCTAATGATAATTGATAATGTGTGAATAATGGCAGATAAGGAAATAAAACCATTAAATATAATAACTGATGGAATGAACCCGGTTATAAAAAAACATATAGAAGGTGTTTATTATGCTTCAATTCCTATTTCTGGAATGGTTTGGTTTGAAACTGGTGAAGGAACAGTAGTAATAGACACATTGATCACAATTTCATCAGCAAAACAGGTTCTAGGCAGTATTCATGAGACGATACAGTATATTATATATACCCATGGTCATGCAGATCATGTGGGTGGTGCAAATGCTTTTATGAAAGACAATCCTACAGTGATTGCCAATAAATATTTACCAGATCGATTTGATAGATATAAATTTCTTGAACCTTATAGAAATATAATTTCAGCTATGCAATTTAACCTCCCTTTAAGCGCATTTGGAAAGGGAGTTAAAGATTATGTATATCCTACAAAAACTTTTTTAGGAGATTATACCTTTAAACTTGGTAAATACACTTTTGAGCTTCATACTGGGCGTGGTGAAACTGACGATGCTATCTGGGTTTATATCCCTGAATTAAATACAGTTGTTGTTGGTGATTTCATATCAGGTTTTTGGTTTCCAAATGTTGGTAATCCTTGGAAGCCTACTCGATACGCATTAGATTGGATTAAAGAATTAGAAAGGATTCGCGCATTAAAGCCAGAATATATTTTTTGTAGTGGAGGAGGTTATTTATTTAAGGGAGAACAAGCAAAAAGAGCTTTAAATGATAATATTGAAGTAATCCGTTCTTTGCATGATCAAGTGGTAAAATTAATCAATGAAGGAATGCATATTACAGAGATGATTCATGCTGTAAAAGTTCCAGAACATTTAAATAATAGTCCCTTGCTAAAACAAATCTATTCTCGGCCAGAATTTTTTGTTTACAATGTTTATCGTTGGTATCATGGATACTATGATCATAATCCAGCTCATCTTATACCACGCCCAGAAAAGGAAGTTTTGAAACAAATTTATAATCTTATTGGTTCCAAAGAAAAAATCATCGCAAATGTTAATAAACTTTATCAAGAGGGGCAATACCAGTTAGCACTTCAAGTATTAGATATTTTAATTCAGTCTGAACCAGAAGATATCGAGGCATTAAAATTAAGGATGAAATTAGTTAAAACTTTAGCTCAAAATGATACCTGTGTAATGAGTAAAAATGCCTATTACTATAGTATAAGAGAAGATAAGAAAGCTATACGCCAAATTAAGATAAATTCAAGGAATATCTATTAATAAATTTTATATAACTAACTGAAATTTCATTGAGAAAATTGACAAAACAAATAGCTCCTTGAAAATTAAAAAGATAATTTATTTCATTTTACTCTCATTTTATGAAATCTTAAGGAAGATTATTAAAAGATAAATTTTTTAAGTAAGAAAACGATAAATTTATATCTAAATTCAAACTTCAAGTAGCTAGTAGGAAATTGAGAGGCATTCAATTTCCAAATAAAGAGTAATGCTAAAATTTATTATTATTGTGTTATAAATAAAATAAAATCGTAATATTTAAAAGGGAAATATAAAGTTATGATCAAGTATCAAATTATTAAAAAAAGTTAAAAAACTTAAAGGAGACGTGAAATATTATGGCAAAAAAGGCTGCTCCCAAAAAGAAAGCTCCAGCTAAAAAAGCAGCTCCCAAAAAAAAAGCCCCTGCTAAAAAAGCAGCTCCCAAAAAAAAAGGCTCTGCTAAAAAATAAAGATATTAAACTAAAATCTTACATTTTTTTTTATTCTTTTCTCAAAACTCATTTAATGAATGTTTAATTTCTAAACATTCAATTATTAATTATTATACCTACCACTTTCTAATGTTAGAAAGCTGAAAGAAATGGTAAAATCATTTTAAAAAAAGAATTATTACCATTTCCTAATGTCAATAAGATTTATTGTTTTTTTGCTTTTATCCTTTCTTTTTCTGGGTGTTTCTCTAACCCAATCTCTTTGACTCTATTAAAATGTTCTATTAAAAATGGATATCTGTCACGATGGTATTCTATTGAAGGGCATTGCAAAAATTCATCATATATTAAACAATTCTGTAATCTCTTCGCTTTCTCACATTTTAGCATATCACACCATAGTTCTTCTATATGAAAGCATGTAAGGCATTTTTCTTTAGTCAACCAATTTAAGTTTTTTCTTAAATCTTCGAAACTGAAATCTACAGAACTTTCTACCCATTCATATGAGTCTTTTATTAATCTAAAAGGTTGTGAAGATAATTCAGAAATTTTGACATTACCAGTTGGGCATATTTCGTAGAAGACGCCACAAAATCCATAGTAATACTTATCTTTAAGCAAGATGACCACACTTTTGAATTAAAAGTTATTATTAACACTTCTAGAAATAGTATTGACTAGTTAGATATTATATTCTGAGAAGATATCTGCATCAGATAATACAATATGTTTTTTAGGATAAAATTAAAACTTGATAAAATCCTAAATAAGAAAGATTTATAAAAAATTAATCAAAGCAAATTAAGATTATTCTTATTTTGGATTTCATAAAAATTAGATTAATTAAGCAAGAATGAATCAGATCTAATGGAAATAGATCAAAATTTTGAATTAAAATCTTAAAGGTGATAATCATAGCAATAAAAGAAATTCTTGAGAAGTTAAAGGATAAGAAAATCTCTGTGTACGTGAGAGATGTATCAGAAAGAAGTTGGTTTTCAGGGGTGCTAGAAAGAATTACTGTTGAAAATATTGAAATACGAGAAAAGACTGATTATTCTGAATGTCGTTATTATATTCCCCTTAAAGAGATTGTCGTTGTTTCAGAAATTCTAATGTAAGAGATTAATCTTAGAAGCATATTATTTAATATAAGACTAGGGTTTATATTATAGACAAGCTTCTTTAATTAAAAAAAATTAAGGTGTCTTAAATGCCAAGAGTAGTTCATTTTGAGTTAAATGTAAAAGACGTAAAAAAAACCATAAAATTTTATAAAGACGTATTTGGTTGGAAAATAGAGAAATGGAACGGCCCAATAGACTACTGGATGGTTATGACTGGTGATGAAAATGAACCGGGAATCGATGGAGGACTTGGTTTTGAAGAGGAAATTTTTCCCAAAGTAATAAACACCATAGATGTTGAAAATATTGATGAGATCATAAAGAGAATTGAGAAAAATGGTGGTGAGATTATTCGATCAAAGCATGCAGTACCAGGAGTAGGTTGGTTAGCGTATTTTAAAGACACAGAGGGTATTGTAACAGGAGTAATGCAAGAAGATCGTAATGCTAACTAACTTTATTTTTAATTTAAGTTAATTTATCCACTAATTTTCGTACTGAATAGTCCCATCTAATACTTACCAGATAGCCCTAATCCATAATATTTTATTAAATAAAATAAGTTAAAGCCAGTTTACTTTAAGAGCTTTACGTGCTGGAATCCGAAAATAACGAGCTTTTGGATATCCTATTGCGAGGGTGTATCCAGCAACATGTTTTAATGGGAGTTTTACAATTTTACCAACTGGTTTAAATTGATTAAAGAAAGCAGTAATGTAACCTAATGAACAAGTTCCTAATCCTAATGTTTCAGCAGCCAACATTATATGACAAGCCGCTAATGCACAATTCTCTAGTGCACTTAATGCATCTTTAGGTGTATGAATTATAATGATTTCTGCATCCCAATGCCAAATTTCTTTACCTTGTTTTATCCTTTTTAGATTTCGTTTAAACGATGGAAGAACTTCTTCGATTTTTTTTATCATAGCTGGAGGAAAAGCTGTTTCAAGGGTCTTTCTTGCTTGTGGATCTTGAAATGTCTTTATTAGATTTGTAACCTGATTTGTACATTCTTCAGACAACTTATTTAGTGTTTCACGATCCTGAACAACTGTAAAAAAAATATTTTCTTGATTATGTCCGGTAGGAGAATATATACCAACCAAATTAAGTATTTTTTCAATTAATTCTTTTGGAACTGGTTTATTTTTGAACTGTCGTCGAGATCGTCTCGATTGAACAAGTTTAACTAGCGAATCAAATGAAGGTAATTCTTCTTTTGTGGGTACATCTTTGAGAATCTCTTCTTTATGAACTTTAAGCTGTATAGCGTTAACTGGACACACAGCAACACATTTCCCGCATTCAATACAATATTCTTCCATTGCATCATCAAAAGACATAACACCTGAGTCAAAATGGTAGAACTGACATTCTTCGGCACAAGCTTCACATGTAGTACAGGAATCAATATCTACAATTACTTTAGAATTCTCTAACATAACAACTATTTCTCCATATATACTTTTTATAAATAAATCAATATAATTATTAAAATCTATTAATGTTTTTATATCTCTTTTACACATTAATGTAAGAAATTTAATTATAAACTGTCTTATGCTTATAATCTTTAACACGTCTCTACAACTAACAGAAACTTCTGCTTAATAAACATTTAAAATAACTCCTAAATTCACTAGTTTCTAATTTTAAAATTAAAAGTTATATAATAATATTTAATAACAAATTATTTCTTTAAATTATAAATATTAAAAACAATTTTGTAAAATTCATGAATGTTAGAGACATCAAAGGGCGTCCTAAATTTGAATCGGGTGTTTTCTTAGGTTATGTTTTATGGAAGCAGTTAGATGGTTTTCATTTAAGATGGACCACTAAAAAAAGAAAAATCCATAAATTTCAAGGAAAAGTAGCCTATCATCCTAAGTTAAGGATTACCAGAATAGTTTTACCTAAAAGTGAACTTAAAATATATGAAACTGGAGAAAAAATGATTCAATGGAATTCTCCAGAAGAAAGAAAATTGAATGGAATAGATTTCGTTACTCCCGGAAATTTCACATTGGAATTGAGGATCGATAATAAAAAAGTCAAACCAAAAATGATATTTTTAGGACCTGAAATGAAAAATCCAGAGAGTAATCCATTTAATATTATTCAAATACCTGAGGAAAAAATATTAGAAAAAGAAATTAAAAATAAACTAGATAAAAAGATACAAGAATCATTAAGAGAACTCGAACCAAAAGCAATTTATGAGTATATACCAGAGTCAAAACCAGAACCAGTCTATGAACCTGAATCTGAGCCAGCCTATGAACCTGAACCAGAGCCAGAATCAATCTATGAATCTGAGCCAGCCTATGAACCTGAACCAGAGCCAGAACCAGTCTATGAATCTGAACCTGAGCCAGCCTATGAACCTGAACCAGAAC
>Ga0209427_10009261_pt1 | contig 11001 bp, 9 predicted proteins | sample DeeMarSWOR136_30_FD_187465 | JGI IMG/M metagenome (GOLD analysis project Ga0209427, IMG submission 187465) | Marine sediment microbial communities from White Oak River estuary, North Carolina - WOR-1-36_30 (SPAdes) (version 2) | ecosystem: Environmental > Aquatic > Marine > Intertidal zone >... | reverse complement strand
GAATTGAATTGGGGACAGTATCAAAGTCCTGAAGTAATCGCTTGAAGTGTGCTGCAATTGTAATCTGGCTGAAGTGTGTTAATCCCTTCGTGTTGATTCTATCTGTGAGATACCAGTTTGCTAGCTGAGCAAGGTCATTCTTGTTAATCCCTCGGGATATTTTAGCTTTAAAATTGTGCGTTTGGGACGCTGAGGTCGGAGGTTCAAGTCCTCTCACCCCGACCAACGCTTCCTGCTTTTTCACAAAGAGAAGGCATCAAATAATCCTTTATCCTTGCCGGGCTATCTAAGTCCATCTTGAGGTTATTGTTTTCTGATCTGTGAACAACCTTACCGAGTCCATTCGAGATTTGGCTGTTCCAAGAGAAGACTCCTTCTTTGACCCTAGTGGGAAGAATGCGAATGGCTGAGGAATCCCTACGTTAATGCCAACATTTCCTACCTCAACTTCATAGGCAAATTTTCGCGCATTCTTACCGCTCGTAGTTAATATGCACGCGGAGTGTCCCAGATTGGTCTTCGTATTAATCCACTCTATAACCTCGTCTAGGTTGCTTGCTCTCATTAGATTGGCAACAGGACCAAAAGCTTCCTCTTTGGCAATCGTCATATCAGGGTTGACATTCTCAAAAATCGTTGGTCCCAAGAAGTATCCGTTGGGATAACCCTTCACTTTCTCATTTCTACGGTCAAGTATGATCTTGGCCCCTTCCTTAAGCCCTGTGTCGATCCAATCAATAACCTTCTGTCTACCTTGCTCGGTAGTCAGGGGACCTAACTCTGTTTCCTCATCAAGTCCATAGCCAAGCGTCATCTTTGCCGCAGCCTCTACAAATCTGTTTTTAAATTCTTCATACACGTCCCCGACTACAACAACGTTATCTGTGCCCAGACAGCGCTGGCCTGCCATGCCAAAACACCCTCTTATTAAGTAGCCAGTTGCCTTATCCAAATCTGCGTCAGGCATTATAACTACATAATTCTTCCCATTTCCGTTAATTGATGCTCTTTTCCCCAATTCCCCGGATAATCTATATAATTCCTTGCCCACATTTGTTGATCCGATGAAACCAACGCCTTTCACCTTTGAATGGGACAAAAGGGCTTCGTTGTTGTGCCTTCCTCCGTGAACAAGGTTATACGCACCAGGCGGAAGTCCAACCTCTTCCGCTACTTTAGAAATCCAATCGCTAGACACTGCGCAGTGCCTGCTTGGGCTCACGATCACAGAGCAACCACAAGCAAGCGCATAAGGGACAAAGGATGACCAAGCATGCATCGGAATATTGCTTGGAGTAATAATGAGAAAAACTCCCAGTGGCTCCCAGACAAGGGTCTGATCAATTCCTCTGGAGAGCTCATTGACTTGCTCACCTTTAGCTAGAGTATACATTGTTGAGCAGGCTGATTCTACATTCTCAATGACTCTCCTCAATGAGCCTCTAGACTCTTCAATTGTCCTTCCGTGATCCTGAGTGAGGACTCGCGTGAGCTCTTCGAAATGTTTCTCAAATTTATCTCTAAGATTCCACATTAACCGAGCCCTGTCTCGTAGAGGAACATTCCTCCATTTCTCCAAGCCTCTTTGAGCTGCATCTACTGCCATTTCTATCTCTGCGTCTGTTGCATATGGCGCCTCAGCAATAACTTCACCTTCAGCCGGATTTGTAACGGGGTAGACCTCAGTCGAGTCGGAATCAATCCACTTGCCATCGATATAAAGTCTCAGTCTGCCATAATTTGACTTAACTACACTTAGCAATGCCACTCGTAGAACCCCCTTCTGTATTGTTTTGCGGCGGCTTTCAAAAAATTAGGCCTACTTTTACCTTTACACACCCTTTTATCGAGTGAACTCCACGCATTATCGTACCCCGGGATCACGGTAACAGAACCTTTAACCGTTATGTCAGAGACTTAAAAAACTAAACTCATCTCTTCCGTTCATCAGCTTCATCTCTAGTTAATTCGTATTCAGTGGAGCTGAGGGGATTCGAACCCCTGACCTCCTCCGTGCAAAGGAGGCGCTCTCCCAGCTGAGCTACAGCCCCCGTATGTCAAAGTCATTATAAACAATGAGGGATACCAAGCGCAATCGGCCTCGGGGTTGGTATAAAAGGGGTCTTGTTTTATAGTTGGCTACAGGGTTAATATGAAATGGGTCTGTACGTAACTTGTCTTGGCATCCCCCGGTCATAAGCTCATGCTCCCGAACAGGTAGGGTGTCCCATGACGATAGCCAATATTGTTACCCTGTTAGGAGCCGGTCTCGGTGTTGGCTTTGCTAGCGGGCTGCTTGGTGTCGGTGGCAGCTTCATCATGACACCGGTCCAGTACATGGTCTTCACCAGTATGGGACTGCCGGTAGATATCGCCATAAAGCTGGCTTTTGGTACCAGTCTCACGGTGATGCTGCCTACGGCGGCCAGTGGCACTTGGCGACACCATAAAGAGGGAGCAATATGGTGGCGAGCCGCCTTTATTATGGGTGGCTGTGGTCTGGCCAGTGCCTTTGGGGGGGCTACTCTGGCAAGCTATCTGCCCGGGGCAATACTAAAGATAGTTTTTGGGGCAGTTGTCCTGGGGGCCGCAGTCAGAATGCTGAGCTTTAAACCGACAGAAGCTAGCGCCCAACCGAAGAACGCCCCCTGGCTTTGGGCAGCCTGGGGGGCACTTATCGGCTTGGTTAGCGGACTCATCGGTATTGGCGGTGGCATGTTAGCTGTTCCGGTGATGGTACTGGTGCTCAGGTTCAGAATGCACAGCGCAGTAGCCACCTCCCTAGCTATGGTCATGATTACCAGCATTGGGGGGATAGTGGGCTATATTGTTCACGGTCTTGGTACCCCCGGGCTACCCGCCAATTCCTTGGGTTATGTCTATCTTGAGTCGTGGGCTTTACTGGCGGCGACCAGTATCGGTATGGCCCAGGTTGGGGCGAGAACGGCTCATCGGTTGCCGGCGAGGCCGCTGCGATACGCCTTTGTCGGGGTGCTGTTCTATATGGGGCTAAGGATGCTTGGCCTCTTCGACTAGTCTTAAGGTCTTTCCTCAAGCGGTGGCCCTAACTCCCGATAACCAGTCGGCCAATCTGGTAGATAAGGGTGGCTGCGACCCAGGCGAGCCCGGTAGAGTAGACAATGGATAACCAGGGCCACTTCCAGGAATGGGTCTCACTTCTTATGGTACCGATTGCGGCTACGCAGGGTGTATAAAGCAGGCTGAAGACCATAAAGGCAAAGGCAATGAGTGGCGTCCAGCCCAGCTGAGTGGTTAGGGTACCTCCTAGGACTGCCTCCTCAACGGAGAAGACGGCTCCCAGAGTGCCGACCACCGTTTCCTTGGCAAAAAATCCGGAGATAAGGCTGGCCACTGCCGGCCACTGACCGAAGCCACAGGGAATAAACACCGGAGCTACGAGACTGCCCACCCGTCCCAGCCAGCTCTGGGCACTGGCATATGCTGTGCCCCAGGGCATGTTACCCAGAAACCAGATTAGCACCACGGCGCCAAAGATGACGGTGCCCGCCCTCTGCAGGAAGTGCTTACCCCGTTCCCACATGTGAATCGTAGTGCCTACGAAAGTTGGTAGCCGGTAAGGGGGTAACTCCATGACGAAGTGGCTGGATTCACCGCGAAACAGGGTCTTGCGGAAGATGAGGGCTGTGGCGAAAGCTACCCCGATACCAATCAAATATAGAGCGAAGACTACCAGGCCGGCCCGCATCGGGAAAAAGGCGCCGGCCAGGAGGATAAAAATGGGCAGGCGAGCCCCGCAGGCAATAAAGGGGCTAATCAGCATGGTCGTTAGCCTGTCTCTAGGGTTTTCGATGGTGCGACAGGCCATAATCGCGGGAATGGTACAGCCGAAGCCCAGTACCAGGGGGATGAACGAGCGACCGTGCAGCCCTACCCGGTGCATGGCTCGGTCCATGACGAAGGCGGCCCGGGCTAGGTAGCCACAGTCCTCGAGAATGGATATGGCGATGAAGAGGAAGAATATGTTGGGCACGAAGCTGAGTACCGACCCAACGCCGCCGATGATACCGTCGCCGAGCAGAGAGCCCCACCAGGCCGGAGAAACCCCGGCTGCTATCTGTGCCAGCTGGCTGAGACCGGCTTTGATCAAATCCGTAAGTGGGGCAGCCGCGTTGAAGATGAACTGGAAGACGCCATACATTATCCCCAGGAATATAGGGATACCCCAGATACGGTGGAGCAGCACCTGATCAACCTTATGCGAGGTGGTGACCTTTTCGGTTGTCGGCCTTCTCAGGATGTCCTTCAAGAGTCCGCCAATGAAACCGTACCTTTTCTCGGCAATTACGGTTTCACTGTCGTCACCAAAGATACCTCTAAGATGGGACAGACTCCTGTCCCTAGCTTGTATTATCTCGTCTCGGCTCAAACCTTAACGCCTATTTTCTTAAGTACTTCGCTGTCCTCTTCCAGGAGCTTTATCGCCAGCCAGCGTAGCGGAAACCGCTGTGAAAGCTCCTCGTCCTGAGCAATCACCTTCTCAAGTTCTTCAATGTGTTCCTCTAGCTCACTACCATAGTAGGGTCTCGTTCTTTCTAACGTCTCCTTGCCCTCACCAACAGCTACTATTTCCTGGAGCAATTGATTATGACCCTCACGGCGGGTGGCTACCATCGGTACCACCGCTGCCCCCAACTCCTGGGCGAGGCCTTCGACATCAATCTCATAGCCGCGGGACTTGGCGACGTCCATCATGTTAAGGGCAAGCACCAGATTTACCTCCAGCTCAAGTAGCTGGACAGTGAGGTAGAGGTTTCGTTCTAGGTTGGAAGCATCCACGATATCCACGACGACGTCAGGCTTACCTTCTAGGATGAAATTGCGGGCCACCACCTCATCGGGTGAATAGGCGGTTAGGCTATAGACTCCCGGTAGGTCGATCACTTTAACTCTATACCCCCGGTAGTCATAGCTCCCTTCCTTTTTCTCTACAGTCACTCCGGGCCAGTTCCCCACATGCTGGCGGGTGCCGGTGAGATTGTTAAACACCGTAGTTTTCCCCGAATTAGGGTTTCCCGCTAGAGCAATAGTTATCTCCCTAGTCAACCGCTCTCTCCACCGTAATCTTCTGGGCGATACCAAAGCCCAGTGCCAGCCTCGAGCCTCTGAACTCAATGAGAGTGGGCCCGGTTCCTCGGCTATTAATGACCGATAGGAGCGTCCCTGGGATTAAACCCATGTCAGCCAGCCGCCGACTTAGCCCGCGTCCAGCTCTAACACTAACTATCCTAACCTTTTCACCGGGAGAGACCATAGTTAGTGGCAAGCAACTTACCATCTATATCACCCCTAAATACAAATGCTTCTCATTTGCAATAAACAGATTAAAAAATTATTCCTTTCTTCGGCGGCAGCTGGCGCAATAACCGGTCATATGGACCTCTACGCCGGTGACCTCAAAGCCCTTTTTACGGGCTATTTCCTGTCGCATCCTTTGACTTAGCTCACACCCGAACTCCACAACCTTGCCGCAACCCAGACACACTAGGTGGTGGTGCTCCACCTTGGGCTTGGCCTCATAGTGGTGGTGCGACTGATCAAAGTGTAGCTCCTTCACCAACCCCAATCTCTTGAGTGTCTGTAGGTTTCGATAGACCGTGGACAGACTGAGGCTTGGCTGCCGCTCTCGAGCCAAGCGATAGACTTCGTCAGCATCCAGGTGTTCCTGACCCTGGCTGATAATGTCTAGGATTAGGGCCCGCTGACTGGTCATCCTCAGCCCGGCTGATTTTAACACCTGACGCTTACTCTGTGGAGGTTGCACTTTTGGCATCGTATTATCGCTAATGCTTATCGTTTGCAATAAAAGCATATCACATAGGAACCCGGCTGTCAAGTCAGGCTGTAGTTTTCGGGAATCGGGGAATCAGACGACAGTCGAAAAGGCTAGGCTTCTAGTTGCCTTTTTAGTTCGGGGAGCGCCCTTTGGGCGGCTTGTTCACCCTGGAGGATACACTCCCGGGCACGGTTGAAATTATCGGGACGGATATGGGCGACATCTGGGGCAATGGTCATGTCCGCCTCCCTGATTCCCGATAGCGCCGCTTGATAACCCACGATATACATCATCCGTATCAGCACACTGAGAATATTGGGCTCTTTGGGTCTGGTAGCGCCATCGGCATCTTGCAGTTGAGCTCGGTCACCGAGATAGGGCACCACGCTCACGGCGATAACAAAATCGGCCCCCATGTCTCTGAGTATCCTCACTGGTATCGGGTTGACCAGTCCCCCGTCCACCAGATATCGACCCTCAAGTCTGGCCGGGGTAAATATCACTGGCATGGAAGTACTGGCTCTCACCGCAGTCACCACCGAGCCCTCTTTAATTACTACCTCCTCGCCAGTGATGATGTCAGTAGCTACGCAGGCAAAGGGTATCTTTAGGTCACGGAAGCTGATGCCCCCGATAGCTGACTTCAACCATTCAGTAATCTTTCGGCCTTTGATGAACCCCCGCGTGGGTATGGTGAAGTCGGCTAGGGACAGCATCTGGCGTCGGTTTAAGCCCACTACCACCTTTTTTATCTCGCTAATATCTTTTCCGGCGGCATAAGAGGCACCAACTATCGCCCCTATGCTGGTGCCAGCTATCAGGTCAATAGGGATGCCGTTTCTTTCCAGAACCTCAAGCACGCCTATGTGAGCCAGTCCCCGGGCTGCCCCGCTACTCAGCGCCAGACCAACCTTTTTTGTTGCCAAATCTATTTGCCTCTTCTTTTATCTTTAGTCCCAGAGTTCCTCGATATCCGGCTCTGCCTCTTTCGTCGCCCCACCGCTGCTGAAGTCTTTATAGGACTCAGCCGAGCCGTATTCTCGAGTCCGGATGACTACTGGCATAGGGACCGCGTGACCGAAGATAAGTGTCTGCTGCCGGGATTCCAGCCGGGACAGGACCGACTTCAGCTCGCTCTTACCAGACACTCCGGCCAGGACGCTATCAACATCCTGCTCATTATCAAGAAGGCAGGTTATCTTGGTGCCCATTTGTGACATAACCTCATTGTCAATACTGCTGGGGCGCTGGTCAATCACCAGCAGGGTAACGTTGTACTTACGCATCTCACGGGCGATGGTGCCGAAGATAGTCTGTGCCGCCAGAGCTGGGTTCAGGAATCGGTGTGCCTCCTCGATGGTTATTACCAGAGGAACGGGCTGGGCACTGTCCTCACCCAGTGCCCTTTCCATCCGCTCGCGATACTGGGCGTGGATGCGGCGGGTAAGCAGGTTGGCGACTAGGATATAGGCGGTGATATCCGTATAGCGGCCAAATTCCAGGACAACATTGATACCCCGCTCCAGGTATTCCAGAATTTGGACGACGGCATTATCCGGAGCCTGTGCCTCAAGGAAGGGAAGCCGGCTGATAGTAGCCAGTCCGCGCCTCAGGTTCTGATAGGTACTCTCGTGAATGTTAAGTTCTCCGAGTAGCTCTTTAATCTCCTCGGTATCTTTCATCTCTAGGGTGCGCTTGAGCCACCTTTTGCCAAACCGGCGACTTAACTGGTAGACCGCTTCCACGGCTGGTTCAGTAAGGTTCAGGGTCTGGCGTAGTAGCGCCATATCCTCCGGGGTTATTTCTTCATAGCCGATCCGGACCACGAAATCGGTGCTCACGCGTCGGCGCCTGGCGTTTTCTTCATCAAGGGTAAACACCGCCACCTTAGCCGGAAAGAGTTGCTTTAGGGCTTTAACCTTGCGCCCGCTCTCGCTAGTGCCCTCCCAGCCGTACTCGCTGTGCATGTCAAAGACGAGGTTTACCGCTCTTCCCTTCTGCAGCATGCCGATGAGTAGCAGGCGGGTGAGGAAGGTCTTACCGGTGCCGCTCTTGCCGAAGATGCCGTTACTACGCTTGACCAGCTCCTCCAGATTGAGGCAGATCTTGGTCTCCATATCCAGCGGAGTGCCGATATAGAATTTCCTTTCGTCCTCACTGCCGAAGACCAGCTCCACGTCCGCTTGCGAGGCCAGCTTCACCGGCGAGAAGTGGCTGGGGACGGTCTTGACTGGCTGCGGCCCCTCGATCAGGCTGGCGGCATCACCGCCGATGGTCAGCATCGGCAGCACGTGCAGTTCACCATAGGTGCTGGTGCCGGCGACTACTTCAGCCACCAGCGGGTTGGAAACATCGGGTGGAGTAAGGGTGAGCTTGGGGTCAATCACCCCCAGGCTGATATCGGTGATCATGCCGAAGAAGCGCTGTTTCTGTCCCTCAATAGTCACATATCGTCCCACTGCCATATCCTCCACCGAGGCTGAGCTATCCAGCCTGACCTCCACCCCTTTATTGAGAGAACCCGAGGTAACGATACCCAGCCGTTGCTCACTAATGTCTTTACTATTCGCTTTTACCATCAAACCTACCCTACCACCCTCTGTAATCGATCCACTTCCACTCTTTTACTGGGGAATTATGAATAATACCTATTTCAAGAATAGCCCCTTCCACCGAACCAATATTACTAGGGTGTATAAGTACTCTATTTATCCACACTGAACTTCCTTGCCTATGTATGGTCACATTAAAAGCTTTCCCATTAGCCAGTTAAACCTCTATCGTTCCTTTATATCTCCTAGACCACCAGCTTTGTGTATGAACCATCTCGCTACCTCCCTCTTTCCCCATTCCACACTTTATTAACCAAATAATACAGCTTTGCTAGCTAGATCTAATTTTCTCCAGAATGGTTTTGAGTTGGCTGAAGTCGCCGCTGAGTAGAACTGCTAGCTCCTTACCGGCAGAGACCAGAAAGGCGTGCCGGTCTTCATATACCCGGCTCATCTGACGTAGCGCTGCAGCGATAATCTCACCAGACGCTATGGGTAAGTGAGTGTTAACCAGGATATTAAGGAAGCCAAAGGACTGGCTGAACTCCCGTATCTCCTCCGGCGAGCACAGGTAGACAAAGCCGTGCAGGCGGGCCGGCTTAGGTGGCAGGTAGTGGTGCAGTCGGTCGCTCTCTCGGTGCCCCACCACTAGGACCCCAAACTCGCTTCTCAAGAGCTTCATAAGCTGCGGGTTTGCTTGGTAGAGGGCTTCCTCGCTCGCTTCGTCCTTACCCCGGGCGATAGGGCGCCTTCCCGGCTCAAAACTGGTAGTGGTCGCCTGGTAGACGACTCCAAACTGCTCCGCGTCCGGCTCTCGGGTCTTTACCAGGCTACCCAGGGGCGGTAGCTCGTAGAGCTCGTAGCACTGAGCCACAAAATCGGTGGTGGAGGCTTCAATAACCTCACCAACTCTCTGATTTTCAGCCATAGCGGCTACCTATTTCTTCTTCTCTTTCTTACCCTTAGCCTGCTTGGGCTTCTTCACATTCTTTCTGCCCTTAGTGCCCATCTATTCTGCCTCCTTAGGAATATTGGGAGAGGGTTACAAACCTAAGCATAAAAACTGAATCTAACAAGTTTTATTATAGCGTAGTATCTTCAACATCTAAATTCAACCTCCCTCCTCAGCCCGCCAGACACGCCAGATATACTTCAGTATCAGCGGGTAGACGGCGATAAGTGCTGCCAGGAGCAGGATGGCCATTGCCTGGCTGAAGGGGTGGGCAGCGTCTGAGGAGGGGAGAAAGCGGATGGTGTGGATGGTGAGGGTGGTAAGCGCCAGGGTAATCACTGCGGTAACCCCCATTCTCACCAGCCGGGTTTTTAGCTTGCTAATCAGCCTGGGCTTAGTGAGGAGGACGAGAAAGAAGTATCCCCCCACAACTACGGAGAAGGAGAGTCCAAGAACGACCTTGCTGATGGGGGCGATCGAGAGAGGGGTCTTCTGAATCAGGTAAGCAGTGGCGATAGCTACTCCACTAGCAACGAAGGCGATAGCTCCGGCTCTTGATTTTCGGCTGGTCAGCTTTGCAGTCGGGACAGGTCGGGACAGGAAGCGAAGGATAAAGAAGTAGCCGGCAGCAGTGGCGCCGGTAACTATCCCCCATAGGACCTGGCTTGCGGTAGCCGTGGCGAAGAAGATATTCCAGCTGAGGCGGAATGCCGCGGCCCCAAAAATAATGGTTAAGGGTAGGATAGTCCATGCCCTTAAGGGTAGATTCCTTAACCTTTGCATAGCTAAAGCTCCCTGCGCAAAGTAATGGGGCTAGTCTCTATGGGACTAAACCCACCGGGTTCTCTTGCTCTGGCTCTTGGCGGAGCTCAGGCTGGGCAGGTGTTCAGTAACTAGGATAGACTCCACCAGCTGCCAGAAGTTTTCCCTATCCGTCGCCGTCACCACTGCCTGTTCGTGGGCTTCGCTCAGGGCTACCGGGTACCCCTGCCCCCGCTGACACTGGTCTAAAATCAGGGAGTGCGTCGTGCTGAGCAGGTTCTCATCTAAAGCCACCCAGCGGGGAATCTCAATGCGGGCAATCTCGTCATCCACCCTGAGATAGAAGAAATAGACCTGATGCCCGCCGTAGTGCTTCGGGACAATATACGACCCGCTGATAAATAGTGCTGACCTCTCTCCGGGATGGAGCAGGTTTATGAATAGTTCCCTATCCATAATGCTGGCAACCCTGTCGCATTCTCTGGTTTCGTTAACCGAACAGTAGCGGTCGCAATCCGGTGGGTCGTGGGGGCAGAGGGCCACCCGTAGTGTGTTAACGACCTCGGTGCTGCGCGGAAAGCTGATGTAGCTGGCGAGAGCCACCTTCCGGTCAGCCTCATTGAGTTTCTGTATCTCAGTAAGGTAGCTTAAGAAGCCTCTCTTCAGCAGAGCCTCGGTGGCAAACTCGGGATAGGCTTCCAGACCCCAGAGAATGAGCGAACCGTCAACAAGAGCCAGACTCAGACAACCCGCCGGCAGCTCCTGAGCCATCTTGGCTAGTCGCTGGCACTCATCGACGCTGCGTTTTATGCCCAGGAGGTTACCCTCTATTGGCTGCTCGCGACCTTTAATGCCACTGGGAGTGATAGCTAGCTCTTCCTCCCCAGAATACAGGCAGGGGGGACTACCAAGGCTGGCAC
>Ga0209427_10009260_pt1 | contig 11001 bp, 12 predicted proteins | sample DeeMarSWOR136_30_FD_187465 | JGI IMG/M metagenome (GOLD analysis project Ga0209427, IMG submission 187465) | Marine sediment microbial communities from White Oak River estuary, North Carolina - WOR-1-36_30 (SPAdes) (version 2) | ecosystem: Environmental > Aquatic > Marine > Intertidal zone >... | reverse complement strand
CCTTCACCGATCTCCTCCCTTTCCCCCTCGAAGGCTACAAGCGCAAATCCGCTCCCCCGCTCAAAATCCGGGGTGTGGTAGCCCGACGCCTTTACAAGGTTAAGATAGCGATCATCGAAGATCTCGATACTATACGGCTCTGGCTCAATATGGGCCAACATCTCCACAGCCTCGAGTAATGACTCCATTCTATCGAAGTACACCAAGTGCCTTGAAGCAGCTGGGGGCATATCCCGAAGTTCGATTTCCACCTTGCTCATTATGCCAAGTATCCCCTCGGACTCAAAAAAGTCATCAAGGCCTCCTCCTCTGGAGAATTCTCGAATGTACCCGTCCGGAAGCACGAGCTCAGCCCAGGGGATTTGATCATGAACCTTGTGATACTTCAAGCTTCCGATCCCGTCGCCAGAGGTCATCACCCAACCACCTACTGTTGCGGACTTCGCGCTGGAGGGATAGCTTTTGATTGTTAGACCCTTCTTCCTTACCTGCTTGTCGAGGTTCCACCAGGTGATCCCCGCCTCGGTGAGCACGCTTTTTCTGCCCTCGTTTATGTCAATCACCTCCGACAAGCCGAGGAGGTCGATGACAATCCCCCCCTTTTTGGGAACAGAACCCAATAAACCCGACGAACCTCCCGCCCGAGGTACGATGGGAATTCCCCTCTCATTGCAGTAAGCAAGGACTTTGGATACTTCTTCATTGTTAAGGGGTCTCACCACTGCCGAGGGCATCGTTTTGAAAAAAATCTTGAACTCTGATGGGATGGGGGCCATATCGCTGCGGTAAAACCATCGCTCGAATTCGCTGGTCGTGACGCGATCCCCAACTATATCCCTCAGGCCCCTTTCCAATTTCCGTAAGTCCATTTCTCGCTGTTCTCAGAATCTAATCAATTCACCCTGTTTCGACGAACTCCCTATATTCTTCGGCGGGAATAAGGGAATCTAATTCCTCGGGGTTTGACATATCGATTACGATCATCCACCCCTCGCCATAAGGGTCCCTGTTTATGGTGCCGGGCCTCTTGGTCAAAGGTTGATTCACTTCGATGACCTGCCCGCTCACCGGGGAAAAGAGGTCATTGGTGGATTTGGCGGACTCCACAATCCCAAAGGGTTCCATATATTTCACCTGAGCTCCCACCTCTGGGAGTTCCAGGAATAAAATATCGGTCAACTGATCTTGCGCATAATCCGTTATTCCCGCGCGGCCCTTGTTCCCCTCAACTTTCAGCCAGCTGTGCTCCTCGTTGTATTTGAGGTCATCCGGGTATTGTAGTTCTCTTGAACTCATCGCTCCCCCCTTCAATGCTATTTCACCTTTATCGTTGGATTCAACGTGATCTCGCACGCCATTGAGTTTGTGACCAAGCAGTACTTCTTGCTCGCCTCAAGAACACCTTTCGCCCTTTCCCGTTCTTCCTCATCTGGGATGGTTAGTTCCGGATAGAGGTCTATTTTAGTGAACTTGAATCCCTTGCCCTCAAATTTTTCGAGGGTCCCCTCTGCCCTGCACTTGAAATCAACATAGTTCAGGCGTGCCTTTGCCGACATGGTGAAAAATGTCGTTGTGTAGCAGGTGCTAGCGGAAGCGACAAAGAGGTCAGGTGGGGTTAAAAATCCCCCTGGACCGCCGAATTCGGGCGGCGGGCAGACCTCAAGCTCGGGCTGTCCCTCCACCATGAGCTTCATCTTTTTACCCTCGATCCACCTCGTACTCGTTCCATAGTTGTACCTCTCCTCTGTCATGTTTCACATCCTCCCTTCTTTTCAATCCCGTCTGAATATGTACCTATTCTCAAAAACAAAAATCAATTATTTCTCAGAATATTTTTGAAGATCCCTGGTGAACTGCCTGAGCACATATCGATTGGGGAGACAATATAAAATGTTGTTCTTCCTTTTCTGCCTGATCAGATTAGCATTTCGGAGTTCCTTGAGATGAAGGGAGATGGCCGACTGGCTGACGGGGAGTGCCTTGACGATTTCGGAACAGTATATCCCCTTATTCTGCACGATCATCTTAAATATGGCAAAGCGGGTTTCATTGGCCAAGGCTCTGAACATTTTGACATATCTTTGATCTCTCATTACGATTCCCTTTTTAACATGTGAGTATTAAATTATTTAAAAATATAGATAAGCTAAAATCAAGCTTAATTTCTCACCATCTTCATTTTTTGAAATAATCATTTGATTTCAATAAGTTAAGAATTGACTTAGGTGACTTCTGAGGAAAACCAAAAAAATCTTGACAAAAATATTCCATATGATAAAAAAGGGGCATGATAATCAAAAAATTTATCAATATTACCGAAGAAAGGGGGGATTTATCAGGGGAACCTTTTTAGGCGTATGGTTAACAACAGTTCAAAGGAGGTGTTTCTGATGGCAAAGAAAATATCAAGGCGAAAATTTTTGAAGTATTCCATGGGCGGTGCGGGAATCCTGGGAGTGCCAGCCCTCCACGGCCTATCCCGAGGGCCTGGCCGAGCTTGGGCTACGACGAAACCCATAAAGATAGGCGGGGTCTACTCCCTCTCAGGGGTGGTCGCTGCCTGGGGAGCGGCGGCACAGAAAGGGTCTATGTTTGCCGCCACCGAAATTAATATGGCTGGCGGAGTCTTGGGGAGGCCTATTGAACTGAAGTTCGAGGACGACGCCGTCAATTCCGAGGTAGGGGTGAGGAAGACCAGAAGGCTGGTCCTCGAGTGGGGAGCCGACTTCATCCAGGGGTTCAATGCCAGCAGCGTTGCCCTTTCCGTCGTCCCTTCCATGTTGGAGCTCAAAAGGATCCTTATCATCCCCTGTGCAGCATCCCCACGGGTCACCACGGAGGCGTGGAACAAGTATGTCTTCAGGGTCCACCCCAACTGCTATCAGATCGGGGCTGGGGCTGCCGCCATTGCGGAGAAGTGGAAGGACGTTAAGAAATGGACGGTCATCGGGCCCGACTACAGCTATGGCTGGGATTCCTGGGGCGCGTTCATCAGTCACTTGCAAAAACGAAGGCCTGATGTGGAGGTGATGCAAATTCAGGCATGGCCCAAATTCGGCACGGGCGACTATACCAGTTGGATCCTCAAGCTCATCGGTACAAAGCCCGATGCCGTATATTCATCCCTGTGGGGAGGCGATTTCGTCACCTTCTGCAAGCAGGCCAAGCGATACGGTTTCTTCGAAAAGGTGAAGGGATTCATGACACCGGCTGGCCTGGCCTTGGATTCCTTTTACGCCCTCTGCACGATAGGCCCCAAGGGGAGGGGAACGGGTTCCGAGATGCCGGAAAACATCTACACATCAGCCCACGGCTACTGGTTCGAGCACCCCACAACGGAGAAGAATAAGAAGTGGGTCGAAAAATTCATGTCCTTTTGGGGGAAATACCCACATATCGTGGCCCACGATGCCTACGGGCTCATCTATGCATTGAAGAAGGCCATTGAAAAGGCCGGAACGACGGAGACGGAAGATGTGATCAAGGCCATGGAGGGCTTGCACTTCGATACACCCGCTTACAGCAGGTGGATCCGACCCGAGGATCACCAAGCCATATCGGATGTGCCCTGGGGATACACTAAAAAGGCCCCGGATCTCATCGGATTGGCCATGAGGGTGTCGGAGGTCAAGGATTCCGTGGGCAAAGAGGTCGTTGAACCCGTCGAACAGGTACTGGATCGCAGGGCGAGATACCAAAAGGATCCGAAAGTACAGGCCCCTTGGATGAAGCTCGTCATCAAGTAACGGGGATTGGCCGAGAAAGTCAGCGTTTTCATCAAGGTTCCGCCCATTTGTCCATCTTGTGGCAATTGGGCGGAACCTCACTTCATTCAGGGAAATCTCAAGGGGTGTTATCGTGGATTTCATGATGTTTTCCTTTTTCTTCCTGAATGGGCTGACCAGCGGCATGACCTTTTTCATCATGGCATCGGGGTTGACGCTCATCTTCGGCGTTCTTGGGATCCTGAACCTCGCCCACGGCTCCCTCTTTATGCTCGGCGCCTATTTCGCCTTTCAGCTAACCTATTGGCTCGGAAGTTTTTGGTATGCACTGATCCTCGGCCCCCTTATCTGCGCCGGCGCTGGAATGCTCATGGAGCGCTACCTGTTACGGCCGGTCTACGGAATTCACATCACCTTTCAGTTACTGCTTACCTTCGGCATCATCCTTCTGGTAACGGATATCGTCCGATTCTTCTGGGGCGTGGCCTACAGGACGGTCTCCGAACCACAGGTTTTGATGGGTGCCGTTCCCATGCTGGGCGCCGCATATCCACGCTATAACCTCTTCGTCATCATGATGGGCATCCTGGTGGGGATTGCCATGTGGGTTCTCCTGACCAAGACAAAGGTAGGGAAAATGGTTCGGGCCGCCTCGTCGGATAGGGAGACTGCGGCGGGACTGGGGCTCAACGTCCCGAGACTGTATGCGCTGGTCTTCGCCTTTGGGGCTGGGCTGGGGGGGCTCGCAGGGGTTATGGCCGCACCGCTGCGGTCCATCACCATGGAATTGGACGTCCATACCATTGTGGAGGCCTTTGCCGTGGTGGTCATCGGAGGATTGGGAAGTATCCCAGGGGCTTTATTGGGTTCTTTTCTGCTGGGACAGTTGAACGCCTTCGGCATCTTCTATTTTTCCCGCTTTGAGATGGCCTTTATGTATGTCTTGATGGCCGTCGTTCTCCTCATACGCCCCCGGGGTTTACTGGGAGAGGAGGTAAGGTAAAGTGACGAAAACGGAGTCTTCGGGCAGACTTTTCTCTTTGGCCTGGCGCCCCCAAATCTATGGTTCTGTTATCGTCATCCTGGGTTTGGCATTGGCCCCCCTTTTTCTCACGGAATTCCTCAAGGTTTTCGCAACCGAGATGTTAATCATGGCCCTCTTTGCCCTTGCCTTCAATCTCTTATTCGGATACACAGGGCTCCTCTCCTTCGGACATGCCGCCTATTTTTCCATAGGGGCCTATACCTGCGGGTTGACTATGTTGAAGGTCTCCCCGTCAATACCCCTCGCCTTTATCGCGGGCATTCTCCTCGCAACATTTACGGCCTGGATAATCGGTTACTTCTGCGTTCGGCTGGACGAAATCTATTTCGCCATGCTTACCCTGGCCTTCGGCATGATGATCCATACCATCCTGTGGAAATGGGATAGCATGACCGGCGGTGCTGATGGTTTGGTAGGTATCCCTCGTCCGCACCTTTGGCTTTTCGACCTCTCAAATATAACGACGTACTACTATTTTACCCTCATTATCGTCTGCATATGCGTTGTGATTTTATGGGTTATCGTTAACTCCCCTTTCGGGCTTATACTCAAGTCCATCCGGGAGAATCACGAAAGGGTAGAATTCGTGGGAATTAACATGAGAAGGTATCGGCTCCTCTCCTTCGTCATGTCGGGACTATTTTGCGGTGTGGCTGGGGTCCTCTTCGCCCCCTTTGAGATGTCCTTGGCCCCCGATATCGCCTTCTGGACCAAATCGGCTGAACCCGTCTTCATGAGCCTTCTGGGGGGGATGAGCATTTTTCTCGGTCCAGCAGTGGGCGCTGCAATATACATGTACCTGAAGGAGATCATATCCGGGTATACGGAATTGTGGATGATCTATCTCGGGGCAGTACTCATCGGGTTTGTCATCTTCCTGCCCGGGGGAATCGTGGGTTTCGTTCACAGGAAACTTTACGCCGTCGGAAAGGAAACGCCATGAACGGTGATACCACTATACTGGAGACCAAGGGGTTAAGAAAACATTTTGGCGATCTGGCAGCCGTCGCCGGTGTGGATATCGGCTTCAGGGAAAAAGAACTCACCGCGGTCATCGGACCAAATGGCGCGGGAAAAACCACCTTTTTCAACCTGGTGACGGGCAGATTGAAACCCACGTCCGGCAAAGTCTATTTCCGAGGAACGGACATCACCGGGCTCACTCCCTATCAGATCGCGCGGAAAGGCATCAGCCGCATCTTCCAGATTACAAACCTCTTTCCGGAGCTGACGGTATACGAGAATATCAGAGTCGCAGTTCTGTCCAAGATGAGGGAAACGGCTAGAATGCTCACCTTGGACCGAAACCTCAAGGGGGCCAACGACGAGACGGGAAGAATTCTGGAAATCGTCGGCCTATCGGACAAGAGGAATTCCATGTGCGGTCTCCTCTCCCACGGGGATCAACGTCTCCTTGAAACCGGCGTCGCGCTGGCCATCGATCCCGTTTTGCTGCTCCTGGATGAGCCAACAGGGGGGATGGGGCCAGAGGAGACGGACGAGATGGTCAAGTTCACGCGGGGGTTGATCGAAAAACAAGATATCACCGTTCTCCTGGTCGAACACGATATGAGCGTGGTTTTCTCCATCGCCGAGAGAATCGTGGTCATGCATCAGGGGGAAATCATCGCCGACGGGAAACCCGATGAAATTAAGGTCGATATAAGAGTCAGAGAGGCCTATCTGGGGGAAGAATGATGATGTTGGAGGTCAACGATATTCATACCTATTACGGGATGAGCCATATCCTTCAGGGTATCTCCCTCGATTTGAGAGAAGGGGAGGTGATCTGCCTCTTGGGACGAAACGGGGCCGGGAAGAGCACCACCATCAGGTCCATCATGGGGTTCGTCCATCCCGCCTCTGGGAGCATCACCTACGAAGGGGAAGACATATCGAGGATGGAACCCTTCGAGATCTGCCGAAGGGGAATTGGGTATGTCCCCCAGGAAAGGAGGATATTCCCCACCCTCACCGTTCAGGATAACCTGGAGGTGATTGAAAGGAAGACGGAGGGAGGGTGGACCGTAGAAAAGATATTCAATACTTTCCCCATACTGGAAGGCCTGAAAAACAGGACCGGGAGGCATTTGAGCGGGGGTGAACAACAAATCCTCGCCGTGGCCAGGCCCTTGATGACCAACCCCAAATTGTTGTTATTGGATGAACCCTCCGAAGGCCTGGCCCCGCTCATCGTTAAAGCTATTGAGGAATTGATTCACGAAATAATCAAGGCGGGCATTTCCGTCCTCCTGGCAGAACAGAACATGAGGTTTGCCATGAGGGTAGCCAAAAGGGGATATATTATCGACAAGGGGATGATCCATCATCAGGGGAGCTTTGAGGAGCTTAAAGAGGACAAAGAGATCATCGGAAAATACCTGGCCGTCTGAGCATTTATCCATTCTGCTATGAACTTTAAAAAAACCATATTCTTTGGATAATGGGCTTTATTACAATCCCCTCCATACCGGGTCATATCTATTTCTACTTCTTTCTCAACGGGCTCGCTAATACAACCTGCTATTTCCTCCTGGCTGCAGGATTGAGCCTCGTCTTCGGGCTGCTGGGAGTTTTCAACTTCGCCCAGGGGTCCTTCTTCATGATCGGTGCCTACTTCACCTATCAACTGGTCCATTGGACTCAAAATTTTTGGCTCTGTCTTTTCGTCTCACCCTTCGTCGTCGTGATCGTTGGAATACTGGTGGAACGCTACCTGATACGGTATACGTACAAAATTAATATCAATTTTCAACTCCTTCTCACCTTCGGGCTCATCTTGGTCATCGAGGATACCATTCGATTGATCTGGGGGGTTCAGTGGCGAACGGTGGAAGAGGCGGATATTCTCAAGGGCATCATCCCCATCTTCGGGGGCGGATATCCCGTGTATAACATATTCCACACCGTTATGGGAATATCGGTTTTTGTGGCGCTATGGTTATTCCTCAACAAGACCAAGTATGGCAAGATCATCGTGGCCGCCGCTTCCGACAAGGAATTGGCCAGCAGCCTTGGGATCAATGTCCCCCGGTTATACGTCTTCGTCTTTGCCCTGGGTTCGTGGCTCGCAGGCCTGATGGGGGTTCTCCACGGACCATTAATCAATATCAACCTCGATATGGGCCACGAATACATCATGGATGCCTTTGCCGTCGTGGTACTGGGGGGCCTGGGGAGTATTACGGGAGCCTTTGTAGGGTCTCTCATCATCGGACAAATCAGGGCTTTCGGCATACTATACGTACCGTATTTCGAAAGGATTTTCATGTACGTCTTGATGATGGTGATCCTCATCTGGCGGCCCCGTGGACTCTTCGGGGAAAAAACCTGATTCTCCCTTCGAGGATTCCTGCTCCAAATCAACATCTACACAGAATAAATCGGAAAAATAGACCGTGATAAACGCCATCGGGGGACGATAATCCCCCGTTGACAAACACCCCTCGGAATCTAATACTTAAGGAAAATATCGCTCAAAGAAAGATCATAGAACAAATGGCCGGAACCAGTCGGTTTAGACATATTCCGTGGATTATTCTGGCCCTCTATGCCCTCTTATCATGCGGCTGTAGCAAGGAAGAATTGGGCAGGATAGGTCAAAAGCCCCAAGATTTCACGCTTGAGGAACTTCACGGAAGGCGACCTGTAAGCCTCAGCGATTACAAGGGCAAGAATATCTTTATCTTCTTTTGGACCGAGGGGTGTGTCTTTTGTAAAACTAACAATATCGTGATCGTAAACGACATCTTTCTCAAGGGCAAGATGACGGGGCTTGAGGTCTTTTCCATCAACATCGCCGAGCCTAGAGGGGATGTAGCCGAGTTCGCTCAACAAAAGGGGCTCATCTTTCCCACACTAATGGATAAGGATGCCAGTGTGACCCGGAGGATCTTCGGTGTCTACGTGGTGCCAACCCTCTTCATCATTGATGGAAACGGCATGATAAAGGATAAGGCTTACGGTTACCTGAGCGAAAAGGGGCTCTGGGATTTTGTTAACCCGTATTTGACGAAAAAAGGTTGAAAGGAATTGATATAAAGAATAGCTATTGAGGGTGAAACATTATTGGATGGGAAATAAGGCCCCTTGGGATTAACCCAGGGGCAAAATTTTTATCCATATATTGAGGTCTTTTTGGAACCATACGTTTACGTCTACTTCTTCCTAAACGGTATCGCCAACGCCACCTGTTATTTTCTCCTCGCCGCAGGGCTCAGCCTCATCTTCGGATTGCTCCGGGTGTTCAATCTCGCCCATGGAGCTTTCTTCATGATCGGTGCCTACGCGTCTTTACAGGTCATCCGCTGGACCGGCAACTTCTGGCTCTCCATACTCGTTGCTCCCATTGTTGTGGCTGCAGTTGGAGCGATCACTGAGCTATTTTTACTACGCTACACCTACCGTCGCATTGATGTGAATTTCCAGCTCCTTCTCACCTTCGGTTTGATCTTGATTATTGAAGGCACCATCAAAATGATTTGGGGGCCGGATTGGTACTGGTTTGACGAGCCGAAAAGCCTCATGGGAGCGATTCCCATTATGGGCGGTGGATATCCCGTCTATAATGTCTTTTACGTTGGTGTGGGGCTCTCCATTTTTATCGGCCTTTTAATATTCTTACAAAAAACCCGATACGGGAAAAAGATTATCGCGGCCTCCTCAAATAGGGAATTGGCCACTGGGCTGGGAATTAATGTCCCCCGGTTGTATACGGTCGTATTCGCCATAGGCTGTTGGCTTGCCGGTCTCATGGGTGTATTTCACGGACCCCTCGTAAACCTTAATCTCCATATGGGTCATGAATATGCCATGAATGCTTTTGCAGTAATCGTCATTGGTGGTTTGGGAAGCATTCGGGGAGCCTATATTGGATCGCTCATCCTTGGTCAACTCGAGGCCTTCGGCATTTTATACGTCCCTTTTTTCGAGAGGATCTTTATGTACGGATTGATGATGGGCGTACTGGTCTGGCGACCCCGTGGACTTTTCGGAGAGCTGATGACCTGAATCAACAGCATGAGCACCTGAGTTCCTTCGCCTTTTCACGGAGTCTCTCCTTATCTTCCCAATCATAACAACCAATCCACAGCATTACCAAAGGTCTCTTATCTCCCGAACGGCTTCCTCCAGGAATTCGCTCGGTGAGATGAACATCGACCTCCGCATCGGAAAAGACCTGCCTAATACTCTCGTAACTTCTGAGGACGAGGAGGCGATTTACGTGTGTCCATACCCAGTCGGTCGGCTAATTCCTTATAGCTCAGCTTTAAATCGTACTCCTCGTGATATCTTTGAATCATTGGTATCGACCAACCGTGTCCATCCAACCATCTCAGGCCTTCGATGAAATGGGGCAGCATTTCAGGAACCAGTGAGAAGAGGATCTCATCGTCTTGGGCGAGGGCAATACTCCGGTCTCCCTTGCAGGGAATGGCGACCTGGCAATCCCGGTTCAACAATGGAGGTACAATCGTATATACACACGCGGCATGGCCGGAGAGCTGAGCGTGGATATCCTTACCGTCAATCCAGTTTCGGACGTTGAGGAGCTGGCTTGTCATCATGCCATTGACATGCATAACGATGACATCGGGCGTGAAGCTACACGTATTTACGGGAGCCGACAATACCCCCTTGTACAGACCATGCTCGAGGAAAGGCATGTTCGTGCACCATTCCGAGCCTGCCTTGAGGTCTCTGACGCTGTCCGGGTAGCGGTGGTGGCCCTCCAAGAAATAGGGAATTCGCTCGGCAAGACCTAGCCCGATAACCGGCTCCGGGCACCAGTGATCACCGATAAACATCGCAATGGTTTCACCGTTCCGCTGCGATCTGGCAAGCGACTGACAGAGGGCGTACTTATGCCCCCAATCCCGTGTTGGGATAATGGCTTCCTCAGGCACTTCTTCCTCATCCTTTAACAATTTGACGGCTATGGGATGTACCCGCATGCGGAGCCACCCTTCCATCTCTGCTCCCATTTCATGAACTTCTTCCAACGTGATCATCTTCTCCTCTTCTCCTTCCTTAGTTAGTTTGTCTTCAACGATTCGTTGAGAATCTCGGCCACGTCCATGACCGTAATTTTATCCGTGAGGTTGAGATCCCGCACGGAAGTCTGGAGCATGGTGAAGCACCATGGACAGGCCGTCGCCAAGATATCCGCCTCCACCTCCACGGCCTGACCGATACGCATATCCGATAGCCTGCGTTCCTCCTCCACTTCGG
>Ga0209427_10009259_pt1 | contig 11002 bp, 9 predicted proteins | sample DeeMarSWOR136_30_FD_187465 | JGI IMG/M metagenome (GOLD analysis project Ga0209427, IMG submission 187465) | Marine sediment microbial communities from White Oak River estuary, North Carolina - WOR-1-36_30 (SPAdes) (version 2) | ecosystem: Environmental > Aquatic > Marine > Intertidal zone >... | reverse complement strand
AGCTGAGGAAGCTTTTGAATATATAGTAGAAAATCTAAATGAACCAGATATGCATCCGACTATTTATGATGGTTATCCAGGTGAGCTACAATTAACCGAAGTTGAGCTTCCGCCAACAAAACCAGTAACTCCTATAGGTCAGGTTTTTGGTGATACAAATACCACCTATAATTATTCAACAGTTTCAACAGATCCAGAAGGTGGTAAAATCAGTTATGGATGGGATTGGGATAGCGATCATGTTATTGATGAATGGACCAATCCAATAGAATCTGATACCGAGGTGAATATCTCACACTCATGGACAATAGAAGGTACCTATAATATAGGAGTGAGAGCAAAAGATGAACATAATCTCTTAAGTGATTGGTCGAATCATACTGTTGTTATAATGCAGTCTGATAATATTCCAGATCAGCAGCAGACAATAATGGACAAAGGAGTTTATATGGGTGATTTTTGGGTAGCTCAGAGTTTTACTCCATCAATAGAAACATTGGCAAAAGTTGAGATTACATTATCCTCTTGGGATTCAAATAATCCACCACCTTTTCACCTATATATTCGAAATAACTTATCTGGTAATAACCTTGCTGAATGTTCACGAGTAATTCCTATAATGGAGTATGATGCACCTGCTTGGTTTACCTTTAATTTTGAGGATTTGGATGTTACGCCTGGGAATACTTATTATATTGTATGTAAGGAAGAATGGGATTGGAATTATATTTGGAAATGGAAGGAGCCTGATTGTTATCCTCATGGAGAAGCTTTTTATTCTTATGATGGAGATGATTGGGAATCTCATAATGCTGACATGTGTTTTGTCACATGGGGAGTAAAAACATAATTATTTAGGGCGGATAAGAAATATGGAAAAAAAACCTCGTTTGTTAAATAAAACGCTGATTTTTGGAACAATCATTTTGTTGTTTGGAATTTGTGCAAATCCATCATTTGGTATAATAGCTGAAAGGGAATCTAATAATCCTATAACAAATGGACATATTCTTTATGTTGGAGGTTCAGGACCAGGAAACTACACTAAAATTCAGGATGCGATAGATGATGCATCTTATGGTGATAAGGTGTTTGTATTTGATGATTCATCACCGTATTATGAAAACATTGTAGTGAAGAAATCTATAATAATTCAGGGTGAGAATAAATATACAACCATCATTGATGGTGCAAACAATAGCCATGGAGTCAACATCATTGCAGATAGCGTTACAGTAACTGGTTTTACTATCCAGAATTGTGATGATAAAGGAAAACCAACATTTACATCTGGAATTTTACTAACCTCAAATAACAATAAAATCATGGATAATATATTATTACATAACGAATATGGCATCTCAAACATCATAAATTATAATTCTTTCTCAATGAATAAGGATAATACTATCACAAATAACCAGATCATATACAATCATGGGGCGGGAATATTTTTCGTTAACATATCGAGTTTCACCATTAGTAGAAATATCATTTCTGAAAATGATGAGGGAATTATGTTAACTGGAGCGATTAACACTAATATCTCCTTTAATATCATCTCCCAGAATGAAAAAGGTATCCTTCTTGTTTATTCATATAATTCAGTGATTTATAGAAATAACATTTCATATAATAATGGTGCCTTTGCAACAATAATTACTTCTGCTGATAAAATCCTTCAGAATAATTTTATAGGTAATGAAAAGTTTAGCGCGGTATCTTCTCAACGGCTTCTTACAAATATTTGGTATATTATGTATTTAAAATTCATTTTAAATGTGCCAATTAGTAGGAATGTGTGGAATGGAAATTATTGGAATAAACCACGGTCATTACCCTATATTATTCCTGGTTGGTTTGTTTTAAGATTTTGGGTTGATTGGCGTCCAGCAAAAGAACCATATGAAATAAATATTTATAAATAGATAAAGAATTATAAATAAAAAAGGGAGGAAATAAGTATGCGAAATAGTATATTTAAAAAAGGTTTAGTAATTGGAATCATCATTTTGTTTTTAGGAATGAGTATTATTTCATCGACTGCCAGTTTTGTACTAAAAGAAAACTTCAATCCAATTGAAAATAATGCTACTTATAAAATATCTCAATTTATTCAGAGAGATATAGAATGTAGCGAACATCTTATTTATGATTCTAATCTAGATTATGATAGTAGATTTTTATCAAAAGAAAAAACCATGCAGTACTTAAAAAATCCACTTGGTTATGAGGAAGTAGATTCATTTTATCAGGACATCATATCAACAGATATGTTTAACAATGCAGATTATACCCCTCATGAGCCTATAGAAATCCGTGGTGATGAAGATTTTACATTTGAAAATGGTGTCACAAGTGGTAATGGAACAAAAAATGATCCCTTCATAATTGAAGGATGGGAAATTAATTCCAGTTGGGTAGCTATTTATATTGAATATACAACTGCGTATTTTCTAATTAAAAATTGTCTTATTAAAGGTACTCCCTATGATGATGGTATTAATCTGATTAATATAGCTGTTGGCTCTATTTCAGATTGCATTATTTTATCAGGTTATGCTGGTATTAATCTTTATAAATCTACCAATGTTACCCTAAGAAATAACACTATTTATGATAATAAATACAACATGGAGATATATGGCTTAGAAATCAATCAATATCATCATGATATTGATACTTCTAACACTGTAAATGGTAAACCTATATATTATCTGGTTAATGAACATGATATTGTTATAGATGAGAATTATGATATTGGTTTTTTAGGGTTAATCAGCTGTAAAGATATACTTGTAACTGATGTTACAATCAGTGATTCTTTTCATGCAGTTCTGTTAGTTGATTCTAGTAATATTACTATTTCTACATCGGACTTTTTAGATAGTAATTACGGGTTATACCTAAGAAAATCCCCTAATAACAATATAATAGGATGTAATATTGTTAATGCTGGTATTAGTTTTTTTAAATCTCCAAATAATGTAATGAGAGAAACATCAATTGATGGTTATCAGGGTTTTGGTGTTAGTGGTGATTCCTTAAATGATTATTATCAGGATATTGATACATCTAATATGGTTAATGGTAAACCAATTTATTATCTAGTTGAAGAACAAGATGTTGTTTTTACAGAATCCAATGTTGGGTTTTTAGCTTTAATTAATTGTAATAATATGGTTGTTGAAAAAGTTAAAATTAGTGATAACATGGATGGGATGTTAATTGCTGAAACTAAAGGAACTATAAAGGATTGTGAAACATCTAACAATTTTGATGGATTAAGTATTTTTGGAGATTGTGATTTAGAGATTAATAACTTTAAAACATCTGATAATGTAGTTGGTTGTTATACTTATTATTCTTCAAATATTGATATTTTAAATTGTGATTTTGGTGGATTTATAGGTTGTATCCAGATTGATTATTCTCATGATATAACTATCAAGGATTGTATATTTTGGGATTCATATGATGATGGAATTACATTGATTAATTCGTATAACAATGAAATATCCGATAATAAGTTTTCATTAGTAGAAGGACCAGGAATCCTTCTGGATGGAGGCTGGGGTAATACAATTTCATATAATAATGTTTATAGGAGCAATATTGGAATATGGCTCATGGAGTCTCATAATAATACAATTTGTCATAACAAGATCCATGATTTAACAATGACTGGACTTTGGTTATCTAAATCAGTTGATAACAATATCTTTCGTAATAATATTTATGATATTTCTGGTTATGATTGGACATCTGGGATAGAAGTATATGAATCGGAAAGATGCGAAATCAATTATAATAATATTTATAAAAATGTCCGTGGCTTGTATGCAGTTCGATGTGATGTGAATGCAACCTCTAACTGGTGGGGCAGTAAAAAGGGTCCAAGTGGTATTGGTCCTGGTGATGGAGACTCAATTGAGGTTATTGGGGCTACAGTTTCATATGAGCCTTGGTTAAAAAGACCTGTATTTAGAAGTAGACAGGTAAATTATGGTTATTCAGGTTTGTTTAAAAGGTTTTTTGAATATTTCTCATTAATGGAAAGACTACTATCATTGTTATTGCAACATTTAAATACCATCTATTGGATGTAAAATATGAGGGAGGTATCAAAGAATGAACAAAACGAGGGATTTGTTGAGTAAGACTCTGGTAGTTGGAGTTATAGTTCTATTTCTGGGTATTAGTGTTCAACCTGCATTTGCTAATAATGATGATACCACACCACCTGTAACAGTTCATACTCTTGACCCACCTGAACCAGATGGAAATAATGGTTGGTATGTTAGTGATGTAAATGTTACTCTTACTGCTACAGATGATATGTCTGGTGTGAAAGAAATCAGATACACAATCAATGGGTGGTCAGAACATATTATCCCTGGGGATAATGGTTCATTTATTATTCTTGGAGCGGGTGAAGACATTCTTATTGAATACTGGGCTATTGATAATGCAGGTAATGTTGAAACAAAGAATGATTTAGAATTAGATATAGACAAATCAGTACCTGAAGTATCCCTATCTTTTTCATACAGCGGTAATAGATGGCTAGGTTGGAAGTACAATTTTACTGCAACAGCAACTGATGATATTAGTGGTATGGACCGTGTAGAGTTTTATTTCAACAATGATTTACAAGAAATTGTTACCGGTCCAGGACCAATATATATATGGACATTAAGTTATTGTATTAAACCCGGGATTTATAGAGCTACAGCTTATGATAAAGCAGGTCTATGTGAATCTGATGAAATACAAGACCCGAAAACTACTTCTAACAATTATCTAAAAAATATACAACAAAATAATAAGAATATAAATTTTTTGAAAATATCTTTTAACAATTTGGAGGTATTTTTACGAACAATGAAACTATCAAGATAGGTCTTGTATTTGGAATAACAATCCTATTTCTGGGACTTTGTATTACTCCATCAGTTGCAATAGATAATTTTAAGAAATCATCTAATCCAATCAGTTCTGGTAAAACATTATATGTTGGTGGTTCAGGAGAAGGAAACTATACAACCATACGTGATGCAATAGATGATGCAAATAATGGGGATACTGTATTTGTATATAATGAGTCATCGCCATATTATGAACATATTGAGATTTATCAGAGTATAAATCTAGTAGGTGAGGATAAGTATACTACGGTTATTGATGGAAATAAGCTGGAAAATGTGGTAAAAATATTTGCAGATTGGGTAAATGTAAGTGGTTTTACAATCCAAAATAGCAGTGAGGAATGGACTCCTAATTATGCAGGAATAAATATTAGGGCAAATTATACAACTATATCAAATAACATCATAAAAAACAACAATATAGGTATTGCTATTTGGAGGAATTATGAAAATCCAAGATTTAAAAATGATTTATATAAAAACCAAATTATAAATAATAAAATCCTCACAAACAATGTTACTGGAATATGGTTTAATCATTGTAATTATTCAACTATAATAAATAACACAGTTTTAAACAATAGTCAATGTGGTATTCATACAAACTTTGCTAATTATAATATCATATCTGGAAATAATGTTGGAAATAATAAAGATGGAATTACATTATATCAATATAGTAACAACAATATGATTTTCAACAACAATGTAACAAATAGTAAACATAAAGGTATATTTCTATTAGGATCTACTAACAATAATATTTCTTCAAATAACTTTTTTAAAAATAAGTGGGGAGATGCTAGATTTGTTTACGATATAACTAGACTGGGAAATAAATGGAATAGGAATTATTGGGGCGATTCTAAAGAAAAACCTCATGTTATTTTCGGAAGAATCAGCATATTGCCAAGTTCATTTGGATTTGGTATAATTCCTTGGATTAATATAGATTTACATCCAGCAAAAGAACCATATGACATTTAGATACAAAATCCTGGTTAGCTTATTTCATTAAAAAACCAACTATCATTTGAAAAATCGATACTGCTAGAATTTAAAAATGTTGAAAAACAAGCTTTTTAACATAAAAAATCTATAATAAATCTAGTAATTCCTTATTTTATCATTAAATCAGAAATAAAAACTAAATATTTGACATGCGTTATCAGTACATAGGAGAATAATATATGAAGAATCATCTTTTTAAAAAAAGTGTAGTAGTTATTATAATTATTATTTTCCTGTTAACATGTTTAACAACATTATTCGTTGTAAGATTAAAAGCATCAAATAATGGAAATTATACCCCCCATAACCCAATATATATTGATGGTAATGATGGATTTATTATTGGGCAAAATGGTGTAGTTTCAGGCAAAGGAACTCAAGAAGACCCATATTTTATTAATGATTGGGAAATCAATGCATCAACTAATGATGGTATATACATTAGAAATAGTGATGTTTATTTTGTTATTGAAAATTGTTTTATTCATTCTGGAAAGTCGGATTATAGTGGAATTGTTCTTGAGAACGTTATAAATGGCAAAATAAACAGAATAAAAAATAATGTAAACAGAAAAGGCATTGATTTGAGAAATAACTGTAAAATGGTTATTATCTCAAATAGTTCTTTTTATTATAATCATTATTGTGGTATACGTTCTGAAGGTTCTCTCATAAAAATCATCAACAACACTATTAGCTATAGTATTCGTAATGGAATCGAGCTATCATCAGATGATAGTATTATAGAAGGAAATATAGTTATTTATAATGCACATGATGGTATAGGTGGAAATAATGCCATGAATAATGACTTTATTAACAATACTATTTTTTCAAATTATAGAGGGTTTTTTTTCAGCAACTCCTCAGAAAATGGATTTATGAGCAATAAACTAACCTCAAATTCTGATTCTGGTATATTCTTACACTCATGCAGTAATAACGTTATAGTAGGAAACACCATCTCAAATAATGGTCAAGGCGTAGAATTTACATATTCTCAAGATAATAATATTTTAAATAATAGTGTCACTTTGAACAAATATTATAACATCTGGTTTTATGGCTGGAGCAATAAAAATACAATCTCTTACAATACAATTAGTTACAGTAAAATCGGTATATTTTTTCCTGAGGCACGTTATAATAAGATTTTAAGTAATAATATCGAAAAAAACAAAATAAGTGTACTTTTTGAATCTACACCTAATACTTGGGATGAAAACTATTGGGATAGACTAAGGTTATTTCCTAAAATAATTTTTGGAACAATCTTATTTATCCCTTGGATTAATATTGATTGGCATCCAGCAAAAGAACCATATGATATAGAGGTATAATTTGTGAAGAAAGTAATACTTATTACAATTGGAATAACAGCCCTATTTCTGGGAACATGTATTACTCCATCATGTGGCAACATTTTAGATGAAGAATACATAAAACCTATATCTTATGATAAAACTCTTTATGTTGGAGGTTCAGGGGAAGGAAATTATACCAAAATCCAAGATGCAGTAGACAATGCAACTAATGGAGATACAGTTTATGTGTATAGAGGTATTTACTATGAAAGAGTGAAAATAAATAAAACAATAATATTTCTGGGAGAGAATAGGGAAAATACAATTATTGATGCTGGTGGTAAAAGTTGTCCTGTGAACTTGGAAGCCAATAATATTTATGTTAGTGGATTTACTCTACGAAATAGTGGAGAAAATTATGAGAAACATGCTGGAATAGGTATTAGAATAGATTTTATCTATGTAGAGTCAGATTATAATACAATCACTGGAAACAGATTAATAAATAACATTAATGGTATATCTGCTATTGCATCTGATGGAAATAAAATAACAGACAACATAATAATTAATAACACAAAATTTGGAATATATCTAAAAGCAGGATGTGAATATAATACAATAGAAAATAATGATATTAAGGAAAATGAATACCAAGGAATAAGGATTTATGATAGCGATTATAACAAGATTTTAAAGAACACTATTAAAAACAATTTTGATGCTGGAATATTATTATATGATAGTGAGGAAAATGAAGTATATGAAAACATAATAATGAATGGAACTTTTGGAATCCACTTACTTGACCTTACTAGTCGAAATGAAATATACAAAAATACAATTGCTTTTTGTAACGATGCTGGTATATTTATTGAATATGCAGGCATTAATGTAATAAGACATAATTCTTTCATGAACAACAAATGTCATTGTAGATCCCTAACCAATTTATTGAATTTAATTATGGGTAATAGGTTTTTTAGGAATTATTGGGATGACCATCCTTATTCAAAGCCTAAAAAGATAGAGGGGAAGGTTGAGTGTTTTTATATGTTATGGGATTTAATATATTTCCTTGAAGTGCAATGTGAGGCTGATTTTAATTTTTGGTTATTAGAAAAGTTTTTCTATGCAAGAATTTTTGACTGGAGATATTTTGATTTTTTTCCAGCAAAAGAACCATATGACATATAGATATTGGAGCGTTTCCCATTGCTGGAAAGACTACTAATTCTTCTAAGATAAGATTTATCTAGTAATTTATATTACTATATGATTGGGGAGTCTAGTTTGGAACAAAGAATGAATTCTTAGGATAACAAACCTTTTTTTTATCCTTTCCTTCCTCTCCTACGCTAGACTCCTTTCGAATTCATTTTTAGAAGGTATTCTCAGCAAAAGTCGAAGGTAACCGCTTTTTATACGGCAAATGTACAAAATTTCGTGATTAAAACTCGGTTAACAGAAATTTAGTTCCAATAGATGCTCTCTCTGTTTAACCTTTGATTTTTAGTTATTGTAACATTTAAATATCATTTATCAGATGTAATTATTTAGGGAGGATAAGAAATATGGAAAATAAACCTCGTTTGTTTTATAAGATGCTGGTAATTGGGGTTATAGTTCTATTTATATTGACATGTTACCCTGTAATACCTAGTATAAGTGCTCCTAATAATACTAATAATTATGGATGGGTTCCTCTTGATAATAAACCGCCAGAAGCACCAACAATTGAAGGTCCATCTAAAGGGAAACCAGGAATTAAATATGATTTTACATTTTATGCAGAGGACCTCGATGATGATGATGATGTTTCATATTATATAGAATGGGGTGATGGAACAACCACTGGATGGACTGACTATTTTGAATCGGGACAACCGGCAGATTTTAGCCATACCTGGGATAAAATAGAAGAATTTCCGATTCGTTGTAAAGCCAAAGATATCTATAATGCTGAGGGTGATTGGAGCAACTATATAATATATATTCCTAGAAACATGGTATTCGATTCCAACCTTAATTTGTTAGAGCGATTGTTAGAAAGATTCCCCTTGTTGGAGGTGCTTTTACGAATAATGAATCTGTTAAGATAGGATTAGCAATAGGAGTTATAGTTATATTTATTGGTATAGGTATTCAACCAGCAATAGCAACAGTTCAATCAGATGAGAAAGATACTGAATATATCAATATTACTTCAGAGTTTACAGGTTTAAGTAAGAAGCATACAGTTAAATTGACTCTAAAGGAAGTTGAAGAATTAAATGCTTTCTTTGAAACTATTTATGAGAAGTTAAACAGTACAGAATCAGATGAAGAAACATCACAAATATTTAATGAAGCAATTAAGGAATTAGGTAGGTATGATTTACTTGGTGGTTTAAGTGTTGAACAGATGAAAAGAAGATTTTTACAATATAATAATATGGATATTGAATCTAATTATTTACCTGCAAAAACAAATTCTAATTGTTTAATAATGGGTAGAACAACTTGTACCTTTATCTATAGTCCACTTTTTGGAATTATTGAGTCTATAATAGAACAAAGTGGAGATATTCTTTTTAGTTTTTTAATATTTTTAGTTCTTTTTAAACAATTTACTATGACATTTGGTTTCCCGTTTTTTCCATTGAGGATTGGATCATATATTACAATGGGTTTTGAATTTAGAAATTGGCCTGATTATTCATATAATAGTGCAGAGGGATGGATAATTTCAATTGGAACAAATGGTATTAAGAGCTGGATTGGAGAATTTGCTGGAACACTTGGTTCTTTTCCTGGATGGTGGAGTTCATATTTTATTGGTGTTGAAGGGTTTTTTGGTTTAAGGTTATATAATCCTCAGAATGACAAAAATACGCTTATTGGATATGCAAGAAATGTGGGTATTGAATATGATTAAAGGTATATTAGGTAAAGGTTTACCTGTTGCTGTAATCATTTTGTTTCTTGGACTTGCTATACAACCAAGTGTAGCAGTTCAACCAGAACAAGAGATAGATGTTGAACCAAAGGATTACTTGTTTCAGACTATTATTGATATTGCTAATAATCCAGAATTAAAGGAATTGTTAGAGCAACATAAGTATGATTTCTTTAAGGTTGATATAGATAGGAGTGTCTATCGTAAACTCTTAATTAGAAATCCAAGAATGTTCTTTAATACATTATTCACTAAACCATCTTTGTCAATTGATTATCTTAATAAATGCTACAATAAGGGTATTGAGATTACTAACATTCTTGGTGAAGACAAAGTCATCGAGATGATAGAGTCTATTGAGGTTACTGACACAAGAGTTTTTGATGAACTTAATAATATCATTTCTAAAGATGAAGAACTATATAATAGACTTGCAACATTAAAAGAGATGAATAAGGAATTAAATTCAGTTGTACCGTTAAGGAATTTTACAATCATCTGTTATTATTTGAATTGGTTGATACTTCCTGTGGGAGCTAATTTACTAATATGGGCCTTATTCTTTTCCGCCAATTTTCCTTCAAAGGATTTATTAGTGAATATTTTTTTTATTATTTGGGGATTGAAATGTATAGTTATAGCATTACCATTAGCCTTCCTTCTTACAATCTTTGGATGTATTGAAGTTTAACCTTGATAAATTAGATAAAGAACTGGTAATCAATATGCATAAGAACATCCCCTTAGTTGTTGGAATAACCGTCCTATTTCTAGGAACCTGTATTACTCCTTCAGTTGCAATTGATAATGAAAAGAAATCT
>Ga0209427_10009258_pt1 | contig 11002 bp, 15 predicted proteins | sample DeeMarSWOR136_30_FD_187465 | JGI IMG/M metagenome (GOLD analysis project Ga0209427, IMG submission 187465) | Marine sediment microbial communities from White Oak River estuary, North Carolina - WOR-1-36_30 (SPAdes) (version 2) | ecosystem: Environmental > Aquatic > Marine > Intertidal zone >... | reverse complement strand
GTCCCCTTATCATTAAGACGCCTAAATGTTTTACAGACAAAATGACAAAGCAGCAATCTCGCACAGGGCTTGCTAACCCTTTGCAGTCCCCTTATCATTGAGACGCCTAAATGTTTTACAGACAAAATGACAAAGCAGTAATCTCGAACAGGGCTTGCCAACCCTTTGCAGTCCCCTTATCATTAAGACGCTTAAATGTTTTACTGACAAAATGACAAAGCAGCAATCTCGAACAGGGCTTGCTAATCCTTTGTAGTTCCATTATCATTAAGAGGCTTAAATGCTTTACAAACAAAATGACAAAGCAGCAAATTTGAAAGGGAAAGTTGTGGCCATCGCCAATCAGAACGGGGGCGTGGGCAAGACAACAACTGCCATGAATTTAGGTGCTGCCCTCAGTGAGTTGGGAGCAAAGGTGCTCCTGGTAGACCTCGACCCCCAGGGGACGTTAACTATCGCTCACGGTCTCGATCCAGATAGCCTATCCAGCACTATCTACGACGCCTTTGTTCACCCCGAGTTCGACATTAGAGGGGCTATTCTCCCCTCCGAGAATGGCTCCGATTTGATCCCAGCGAACATCGACCTCTCAGCAGCAGAGGTGGAGCTGCTCAACGAACTGGGCAGAGAGACCTATCTCAAGGAGACGCTTAAGATTTTAAAGGGCCCTTATGACTTCATCCTCGTCGATTGTCCGCCGTCCCTTGGCCTTTTAACCATCAATGCTCTGGTGGCTGCTGATGCCGTCATCATCCCAGTAGTGACCCAGTATCTTCGTTTCCGGGGGATGAAGCTCCTCTTAGACACCATTGAAAAGGTGAAGGCCAGACTTAACCCCGCCCTCGCGGCACCGAGAATTCTTCCCACCATGTTCCAAAGTCGAACCGTTCACAGCCGGGAGGTATTGGAGGAGATCAGAAGCACCTTTGGCACTCAGGTGTTCCAGACAGTCATCCGCCATACTGTGAGATTGGCCGAAGCTCCCATTGGGGGGAAATCGATCCTTACCTTCGATAGTGCCTCTCCGCATGCTGAGGCCTATCGTCAATTGGCAAAGGAAGTGAAAACATGGCTAAGCATCAATCAATAAAAGGTTTAGGTCGGGAGATCTACTTCAAGGGTAGCCCCACCGAAGCAAGTAAACAGACAAACATTCTTACTGACAAACAAGTAAAACAACAAATTTCATTGGAGCGGGCTACCTTTTATGTCAAGCCGGAGCAGCAAGAGAGGTTGGAGACACTAAAGATTAAGCTTCGCTCCAAGCTCAGGGAGCGCGGGCAAAGGCGTGCCATCGATAAAAGTGAGCTGGTAAGGCTTGCCTTGGATCTGCTCACTGAGCGGGATGAAAATGAGCTATTGGAGCGCCTTGCCGCCTAAGGTAGTCTGGTTCGAGACAATCAGCTATAAGCTCGCTTCACATCTACGGGGCAGTTTTGCTCTTATAAGTGGTTAGACAGGAGCTGAAATGGGAAAAACGATTGCCGAAATCAACGAAAGGATTGCCAACGGTCAGGCGGTGGTGGTGACCGCTGAGGAAGTGATTGAAATCGCTGCCGACAAGGGCATAAAGGAGGCTGCCCGAGAGATAGACGTGGTGACCACGGGCACCTTTGGGCCCATGTGCTCATCGGGTGCTTACCTCAACCTGGGGCACTCAAAGCCACGGATAAAATTCGGCGGCGGCAGCGTCTACCTCAACGAAGTCCCAGCCTATAACGGCTTTGCTGCCGTGGATATCTTCGTCGGTGCCAGCGCGCTCCCAGATAACGACCCCCGAAATAAGGTCTATCCCGGCGATTTCAATTACGGCGGCGGACATGTGATCGAGGAACTGGCAGCGGGCAAGGATGTAAGGTTAGTGGCCATTGCCCACGGCACAGATTGCTATCCGAGGAAGAAACTGGAGACCTTGATCAATATAAGAGACCTCAACGAAGCGGTGCTGTTCAATATCAGGAACGCCTATCAGAACTACAACGCGGCGGTGAACCTCTCCGACAGGACAATTTATACTTACATGGGAGTGCTCAAGCCCAACTTGGGCAATGCCAATTACTCCACCGCGGGGCAGCTTTCGCCGTTATTCAATGACCCTTTCTATAAGACCATTGGCATCGGGACCAAGATTTTCCTGGGCGGTGGCGTTGGCTATGTTGCCTGGCAGGGCACTCAGCATAATCCCTCCGTGCTCCGCGGCGAGAATGGCGTGCCCCGGCGACCAGCGGGAACGCTTGCCGTGATCGGCGACCTAAAGCAGATGAAGCCACAATGGCTGGTGGGAACAAGCATGCTTGGCTATGGCTGCACCATAACCGTTGGCATCGGAGTCCCGATACCGATACTGTCCGAGGAAATCCTGCGCTACGCGGCGGTGAGGGATGAGGATATCTTGGCCCCGATCGTGGACTATGCCGAGGCCTATCCGCAAAGGCAGCCGGATATTTTGGGGGAGGCAAGCTACGCCCAGTTGAAGAGCGGGAAGATCGTGGTTCTGGAAAAGGAGGTGCCCACCGCATCTCTATCCAGCTATGCAAAAGCGCTAGAGATCGCCGAGACCTTGAAAGAGTGGATTAAAAAGGGGGAGTTTCTGCTCACCGAGCCCGTGGCACCGTTGCCCGGGGTGGAGGCAGGGATAACCTTTAAACCCCTTGAAGAGCATCCCTTCTAAGGAGAGAGAAGATGTCCATTTCTCGAAGAGTGGTTTTACACTTCCCCCGCATCCTGGTGGAGCAACCGATCGTGTACCGTTTAGTTAAGGATTATAACCTCGAGTTCAACATCCTGAAAGCCTCGGTTACCCCGAAGGAAGAGGGCTTATTGGTGTTAGAGTTAAGCGGAGAACAAGGAGACTACGAGCGAGGCATGGAATATCTGGCCGGGATCGGAGTCGGGATCCAGCCCCTGAGTCAGAATGTTATCCGCAATGAGGCAAGGTGCACCCATTGTGGCGCCTGCATCACTATTTGCCCCACCGGTGCCTTTACCCTTGAACTTCCCAGTCGGCGAGTGAATTTTCAGGCCGAAAGATGCATCGCCTGTGGGCTCTGCATTAAGCCTTGCCCTCCCCGGGCCATGGAGGTGCGTTTCTAAGGGGCTATGAAAGTAGTGGTGGCCATGAGCGGTGGCGTCGATTCCTCGGTAACCGCCGCCCTGCTTAAAGAGGAAGGCTATGAGGTGATCGGGGTCACTATGCAGCTTTGGCCGTCCCCGGAGTTGGCCGATGAGGCAGGGAGAGTTGGTGGCTGCTGTGGTCTGGGCGCAGCAGAGGCAAAAAGGGTAGCCTATCGCCTGGGCATCCCGCACTATGCAATGAATTTCGAAGCAGTCTTTGCCCAGAAAGTGATCGCCGACTTCTGCCGTGAATATAGCGTTGGCCGGACGCCAAACCCCTGCATTAGATGCAATCAATATGTGAAGTTCGGCGCTTTGCTCAGAAAAGCTAAGGGGCTGGGTGCCGATTTTGTGGCCACAGGGCATTATGCCAGAATCGAGCATGATACGCGAAGCGGGAGCTATCTGCTTAAGCGAGGGATCGACCTCAAGAAAGACCAATCCTACGTGTTGTATATGATGACTCAAGAGCAGCTAAGGGATACCTTGATGCCTCTGGGCCACTTCGCCAAGGAACAGGTGAGGAAAATGGCCCGAGACATGGACCTGCCGGTGGCAGACAAAGCGGAAAGCCAGGATATTTGCTTCATCCCCGATGAGAACTACTCCAGGTTTTTCAAGCAATACCTGCCAGGGGCAGCAAAGCCGGGGCCGATAGTGGACAAGAGGGGTAATACCTTGGGAGCACACCGGGGAATCCTGTTCTATACCATTGGCCAGCGCAGGGGGCTCGGCATATCAGCCCCAGAGCCGTCATATGTGGTGGCCATCGATGCAAAGGATAACACTATCGTTGTGGGCAGCAAAAAAGATACCTATCGAGATGAGCTCATCGCGACCGAGGTCAATTGGATAGCTATAGAGCAACCGAGGCAGCCAATCAAAGCCAAGGCGAAGGTGAGATATCTTCATCCCGGGGCGGAAGCAACAGTGACTCCTCTGGCTGACGATAAAGTCGAGGTCAAGTTCGAAGAGCCGCAAATGGCGATCACGCCGGGGCAGGCGGTGGTGTTCTATAACGGAGATAGCGTCATCGGCGGCGGGACCATAGGGTAGCAATGAAGGAAAAACTACACCGCTTGATCGAGAATATCAAGAAAATGGAAAGCCTAATGGTAGCCTACTCCGGCGGGGTAGATAGCACCTTCTTGCTTCGGGTGGCTAAGGATGCCCTTGGGGACAATGTCGTCGCCGCCACCGCAAAGTCACCTATCTATCCACAGAGGGAATATGAACAGGCTAAGACGATGGCAAGCGAATTAGGGGTAAAGCACCTCACCGTCTTTACCGAGCAGTACCAGCAGCCGGAATTCTTTCATAATCCGCCCAACCGCTGCTATTACTGCAAAAGGGAGCTCTTTGCCAAGTTGCGCCAACTCGCTGGCGAGGAGGGATTGAGCTGGGTAGCCGATGGCACGAATTATGATGACCTCGGCGATTACCGCCCGGGGATGATGGCAGCAGCGGAACTAGGGGTGCGGAGCCCTCTTTGTGAAGCTGGCCTGACCAAGGATGACATCCGTGCCCTTTCGCGACAGCTTGGCTTAGCTACCTGGGACAAACCATCCCTCACCTGTCTTGCCTCTCGATTCCCCTATGGCGCTGAGATCACAGCTAAAGCGCTACGCATGGTAGCCGAGGCTGAGGAGTATTTACAAGGATTGGGTTTCAAACAGCTCAGAATCAGGCACCACAATGACATTGCCCGCATTGAGGTCGCCCCCGAGGAGATGGGGCATTTCTATGACCGCGAGCTTTGCCATCACGTGGTGAACAAGCTCAAAGCCATAGGCTATGCCTATATCACATTAGACCTTCAGGGGTATCGTTCAGGAAGCATGAATGAGGTGTTAGAAGCATCCCAGTTGTTTTCTAAGCGCGATTAGTGTTATACTACTGGTCACAGTTAGGGGGTGCATGATGAGGGTGTCATGCCTTCAGGACAACTTAAGTAAAGGGCTGGCGATAGTAGGCAGGGCAGTCGCCACCAGGACCACCTTGCCCATCACCAATAATGTCCTGCTGGCCACAGAAGAATCTCGACTAAAGCTGGCGGCGACCAATCTCGAGATTGCCGTCAGCTGCTGGATTGGGGCTCAGGTGGAGGAGGAAGGGGCAATCACCATCCCGGCGCGGCTGCTCACCGACTTCGTCAACTCCCTGCCCCCCGAGCGCATCGATTTCGCCCTCTCCCCGAAAACACGAACTTTGGAGCTAAAGTGTGCCCGATCCGAGGCTCGCATCAGCGGCCACGATGTCGATGAGTTCCCACCGATTCCTCACATCGGTGATGGCTTGATGACCAAGGTGGAGCCCGAGCTCCTGGCGACCGCGATCAGACAAGTGGTCTTCGCCGCCGCCACCGAGGAGTCGCGACCAGTCCTCACCGGGGTCGATGCTGAGTTTGAGGGCGAAAAGCTGACCCTGGCCGCCGCCGATGGCTTCAGGTTAGCGGTGCAAACGTTGCCTCTGGCTCAGCCCGTGGCCGCAAGGACTGCCGTCATCATCCCGGCACGCTCCCTCGCCGAGCTTAACCGGCTGCTTGGCGGCCAAGAGGAACCCGTGGAAATAACCATTAACCCGCAAAGAAGCCAGGTGCTTTTCCGGCTGCAAGATGTAGAAATGGTCTCCCAACTGATCCAAGGCACGTTCCCCAATTACAACCAGCTCATTCCCCAAAGCTATGTCACGAAAGCTGTGGTCGATGTCTCCGCTTTCTCCAGGGCGACTAAAACCGCCGCCATCTTCGCCAGGGATGGCAGTGGCATTGTGAGGCTGGTGATAACACCTGGAGAGGAGCTGTCCCCGGGCAGGCTCACCATCTCCGCTCGAGCCGAAGAAGTCGGTGACAACGTGGGAGAGATCGATGCCATTGTCGACGGGGAAGCAACCAAGGTCGCCTTCAATAGCAAGTACTTAATGGATGTGTTGACTATCCTGGAGGAGGAGCAGGTAGCGCTTGAGACCACCAGTCCATCAAGCCCCGGTGTTTTCCGCCCCGTAGGGACGGGAAATTATCTCTATGTGGTCATGCCCATGTTCGTGCAATGGTAACCAAGGTAATCGATAACGCGACAAGAGAAGGGAGAGTCTGCCTCACCGAGATTGAGTCCAAGGAGCTCCTGGCCCAAGCCGGGTTTCCTGTTGCTGAAAGTAGACTAGCCAGAACAATACAGGAAGCCATCTCAATAGCTAAGGAGCTTGGCTTCCCCGTGGTGCTCAAGATAGCCTCTCCTGATATCATTCACAAGAGCGATGTCGGTGGGGTCAAGTTGGGGTTGAAAAATGCCACCGAGGTAGGGCGAGCTTACCGCGAAATCATGGCCTCGGTGAAGCAGAGGGAGCCGCAGGCCACAATCTATGGGGTTTCCGTCCAGAACATGATCCGACCCGGCATCGAGGTCATCATGGGCATGTCCAAGGATGCCCAGTTTGGGCCAGTCCTGATGTTCGGCCTCGGTGGCGTCTTCGTCGAGGTGCTCAAAGATGTCTCCTTCAGGATCGTCCCCATAAGCAGAAGGGACGCCAGGCAGATGATCGAGGAGATCAAGGGCTATCCCGTGCTCCAGGGCTACCGAGGGCAGGAGCCAGCGAATATGGAAGCACTTGAGGATATGCTGCTCAAGCTGTCCCATTTCGTGGAACAAAGCCCGCAGATAAAGGAATTAGACCTGAACCCGATATTCGCCCATCGCGATGGCGCGGTGGCAGTGGATGCCAGAATAATACTAGAAGAGAGTTGAGCAATGGTGCGCATCCGATTGCAACGCATGGGGAGGAAAAAGAGGCCATTTTACCGAGTGGTGGCCGCAGATTCGCGAGCGCCCCGAGACGGCGCCTTCCTCGAGATCATCGGACACTACGACCCATTGACTGAGCCAGCAACTGTGGTCATCGACGAGGAGAAGGCGTTGAAGTGGCTGAGGCATGGTGCCCAGCCTTCAGAGACCGCTGCCAGCTTGCTTAAGAAGCTGGGGATCTTGGATAAATTCGCCGCGGAGAAGGGCAAATGAAAGAGCTCATCGAGTATGTCGCTAAAGCGATAGTGGATAACCCGGAGAAGGTTAAGGTCACTGAGGTGCCGGACGAGGGCGGGATCATCATCAGGCTCGAGGTTGACCCCGAGGATCGGGGTAAGGTCATCGGCAAACAGGGTCGTATCGCCAAGGCGGTGAGGACGCTACTGAGGGTGGCCGCAGCGAGGAGGAACATCCGGGCAACACTGGAGATCGTGTGATGGAGCAAGGCTCTGAGCCCTTGTTCCTCACCATCGGGCGCATTCTCGCCCCCTGGGGAGTGAAAGGTGAGGTCAAGATCCAGGTGCTGACCGATTTCCCGGACAGCTTTGCCACTCAAAATCCGGTCTATCTCCGTGGTCACCGCTTAACCATCGAGAGCAGCCGGCACCACGACAAACACCTCATCATCAAACTGGCCACCATCGACGATAGAGGGGCTGCAGAGAAGCTGAGGGGATACGATGTTGAAATTCCGCTCGCGCAGGCTCACACCCTCCCAGAGGGGGAGTATTATCCCCTCCAGCTCATCGGGCTCAAGGTTCAAACCGAGGAGGGCGAACCATTAGGAGAAGTTGTCGATATTTGGCTCAGGGAGAGCAATGACATCTATGTGGTGCGGGGACAAAGAGGCCAGATATTAGTCCCGGCCATCGAGGATGTGGTCAGGTCCATTGACTTGGAAAACGGAATAATGGTTATCGAAGTTATGAACGGGCTACTGGGGTAGTGAAGACGGGGTGAAACAGATGGCAATGAGAATACTCACGCTTATCGGGCTGATCGGGGGAATAATCGCGCTCGTCGGGATCTTTACTCCTTGGGCTACAGCAAGCGGATGGGGGATGTCGGTGAGCGCGTCAGCATGGGATGGAATAAGAGACGCAGCGGGAAGCTACTTTACTGTGGCTCTGGTCGGCGCATGTATTGCGCTGGTGGGTGCTTTATCCGCTCTGGCTGCTCCGAGGGTAAAAGTGCTCTGGGCAATACTGGCAATAGGAGCAATACTGGCAATAGCTGGCGCCGCTTATGGATTCGCCGATATTTATACTGGCACCGAAGGGGGTTTTTTATACGGCTATGGGTACGGTTTGTACCTGACCCTGATCGGCGGCATATTGGCTCTCATCGGAGCCCTGGGCGGCGGCATATTGGCTTTCACCGGGAGCCTGGGCCCGTTAAAGGGGTGAGCTATAGCCGAGATATGGAGCGGAACACATAGCAGAGGGCAGAGAGGCTGAAGAGAGGGGAGCAACGAAAAAGTGGCAGCTACAGAGCGTAGAAGCGGCAAGCTTAAAATTGGTACGGTTTTGTGCTTCCTTACCGGAGCCATTGGGCTGGTTTTCGCCATATTAGGAAGCAGCACATTTGGAGCAGTGGGCGTCGGAATGGCAATCGTCGGGAGCGGTGCAGCTCTACTAGCCGGATATTATGCTCTGCAAAGGAGGAAATTCTGGTGGGTCGTTGCAGGCACAGCCTGCGCATTGCTCCTCGCACCAACTCTGGGCTACCGCGGGATACCGCTGGGGCTCGTGCTGCCGGTAGCAGCGCTCGTACTTATCTGGTTATCGAGAAGCGAATTCCGCTGACAACTACAGCTCAAGCCCGGAGAGCTCGTGCTTGAGCTCGCGCTCCATGAGCGCTGGCACTGCCTTTGCGACCTCAAGCCCCTCGAATAGCACCTGATACACTTGCTCCGTGATCGGCATCTCAACCCCAAGCTCTTGAGCCATCTTCCTGGCGGCAACGGTGGTACTTATGCCCTCGGCTGTGCCCCTCATCGAAGATAATACCTCAGCCAGAGGGCGTCCCTTGGCCAGCTCCTGACCGACGAAGCGATTTCGACTTAATGGGCTGGCGCAGGTAGCTATTAAGTCGCCCAACCCGGCGAGGCCAAAGAAAGTATGGGCCTTGGCTCCGCAAGCAACGCCAAACCTGGTGATCTCGGCAAGACCTCTGGTCACTAAAGAGGACTTGGCGTTATCCCCGAAGCCGAGGCCATCGCTCATCCCGGCAGCGAGGGCGATGATGTTCTTCAGCGCCCCTCCCAACTCGACCCCGATGACGTCGGTCTGGGTATAGACCCGTAACATGGGTGAGGCTATTATCTCCTGAACCCTCTTGGCTACCTCATGGTCTTGAGCGGCGACTACCGTGGTCGCCGGCAGACCACGAGCGATCTCCCCGGACAGATTGGGCCCAGAGAGCACGCAGATGTGAGCGGCAGGTTCAGGTGCCAACTCTTCGGCCATGACCTGAGACATCCGCTTTGACGTCTCAGCCTCAAGCCCCTTGGCCGCGCTCAGGATGAACATTGGCTTTGCCAGATGTTCTTTGATTCGGCACATATTTTGCCGCATCGTTTGCGAGGGCACAGCTAAAATCACAAGCTCGACCCCATCCAGCGCCCTCTCCAAGGATGCAGTGACCTCAAGCCCTTGCGGCAAGGGGATGCCGGGGAGACGGGGGTTTTCCCTATCTCGGTTCAGCTTCCTGGACTCGTCCTCGCTCTGAGCCCAGAGCATCGCCTGCCATCCCTTGCGGCTGAGCACCACCCCCAGGGTCGTGCCCCAAGCTGTTGTTCCGATAATGGCGATCTTCATCTCCTCCTCTCCCCTCCCTCACCCAGCTTGCGCTCGGTGCCGGCGACAAGCCTGGCGATGTTATCTCGATGCTGGAACACGATCAAGCCAGGGGCGAGCACGCCATAGGTAAGGTAGATAAGCTCTATGCGATTCAAAGCCACCAGGGGGATCATCATCACCAATACACTGAGCGCTGCCAACATCGAGCCCAAAGAGACATAGCGAGAGAGGGCGACTACCATGGCGAACACCGCTAAGCACAGAGGGGCCAAAAGCGACACCGGCCAAGACATAGCCGCAAGCGCGCCCAAAGAGGGCGCCGCACCCCGCCCGCCTCGGAACTTAAGATAAATCGGCCAGTTGTGGCCGGCAACAGCAGCCAAGGCACCAGCCACCTCGCCGCCAGGGCCTAAGACGAACCTGGCAGCGATGACCGGGATCGCTCCCTTGGCCACGTCAGCGATGAACGCGGGGATTGCAGCCTTAGCGCCCAACACCCGAAATACGTTGGTAGCTCCGGGCTTGCCACTGCCATATTGCCTGACGTCGACCCCGTAGAGCTTGCCCAGCAGCAGTCCGAAGGGCACTGAGCCCAGAAGATAGCCACCGATGATGATGGCAGCAAAGATGGCGACTTTGGTCATTGCTCCCCCTTTGCCTTGAAGATGAGGCGAATTGGGGTGCCCGAGAGGCCAAAAGACCGGCGCAGGCTGTTCTCGAGGTAGCGCCTATAGGAAAAATGGAGCAGCTTGGGGTCGTTGACCGAGAAGACAAATGTTGGCGGGTTGACATCGGACTGGGCCACCCGTCTGATCTTGAGCCTCCGACCCCCAATCGAAGGCGGGGCATGAGTGGCCACTGCCTGCACTATGGCCTCTTTCAGCGAAGACGGAGGCAAGCGCTCCAGCCGCTGCTGATAGATTCCTCTCGCCGCCGCCAAAACCGCCTCAATGCCCTGCCTCAATTTGGCCGAGGTGAACAAAATGGGCACATAGGGCATGAACTTGAGCCGGCTTCGAATTTCGCTGATGTATCGAGCCCGATCCCCGCCCTCAACCAGGTCCCATTTATTGACCACCAACACCAATCCCTTAAACGCCTGCTCAACGTAGCCCGCGATGTGGACATCCTGCGCGGTGACCATCTCGGTGGCATCGGTGACTAAAATCGCCACGTCTGCCCTGTTGATGGCACGAAGCGCCCGAAGCACACTATAGCGCTCGATGCCCCCCTCGACCCGACCCCGCTTCCTGATCCCTGCGGTATCGATGAGGAGCATGGGCCCGC
>Ga0209427_10009257_pt1 | contig 11003 bp, 10 predicted proteins | sample DeeMarSWOR136_30_FD_187465 | JGI IMG/M metagenome (GOLD analysis project Ga0209427, IMG submission 187465) | Marine sediment microbial communities from White Oak River estuary, North Carolina - WOR-1-36_30 (SPAdes) (version 2) | ecosystem: Environmental > Aquatic > Marine > Intertidal zone >... | reverse complement strand
AAGGCATGCCTGAGCCACCCGGCATTCCGTCAGAGATCGCGATTCGTTCTGCTTCGACTCCTGCTTGCTTGAGCGCATCAAGAACGTGATTTACCCGGGCCGCGTACATCTCCGCCGACACGCTGCCCCTACGAACATTCAGAGGGCCGGCATGTTCCACGAAGTGGTTGGCCAGCACGCCCAAATCTCGCTGTCCGAGCTCGTTCAGCTCCGCGCCGTTCTGAACGAAATGGTAGGGAAACAGGGTATGCTGAGAGACGATCGCATTTTCAATAGCAAGGTTGTTAACGGACTCGATAAGTTTGGCGTTGACCAGCCTCTCGTTCGGCTTCGGCTCAACTTGTTCTTGTTCGCATCCCGTTAGCACCATACAAAGGATGCCCATGCTCGCTATCAGGTATTGTCTCATTAGTTAGCCTCCAACGAAAATGGCTTTAAATATGTTAATGCCGGCCGGCCCGGCGACTATGATCATCACTGCGGGGAAAATAAACAGCACCATGGGAATAAGTAATTTGACCGCCATTTTCTCTGCGCTTTCTTCCGCACTGAAATGGCGTTCCTCTCGCATGGATGCAGCAAACTCCCTGAGCGCCGCCGCCACGCTGGTCCCAAAGCGGTCTGTCTGGATTAGTATAGCGGCCAACGAAGACAAGGCGTTAGCCCCCGTGCGGGTGGCCATGTGCCGCATGGCCTGGGCCCTGCTTGCGCCGAGGTGAATCTCGAAGTTGGTCAGGGCCATCGCGGTGGCCAGCACGGGACTGACTCCCTCGATTTCGTCGCCTACCATGTTCCAAGCCATATCCAGTCCGACCCCCGAAGAAACACAGATCTCAAGCAGGTCGAGGGCCTCCGGGAGGTGTTGGCATACTTCCTGGCAACGTTTCTTCTCCTGCATCAGCACTACAAAGTTAGGAACGAAGAATAGCACTGTCCCTGCCAGACAAATCAAAGTAATTTTATGTGTAAATTCCAGCTCGGTAGGCAGAAGCAGTATTCCGCCGACGACAAATCCGGCAATAAACAGCAGCATTTTGACACCCGTGTATATTGCCGGTGCATTCTTGCCGAGATAGCCTGCCCTAACCAGTTGCTCCCAAAGATTAGTGCTTGCATGGCCGTGAGAGACGACATTGCCGATCTTCTCGAGAAGCTGCAGAAGGCCTGACTTCCTGCCCGAAGCGGAATCTGCCTGTCCCATGGCTATACTCTCTTGGATCTTCATCTCCACGATCCTTTTCTTTTGCCTGAGTGACAGCAGAACCGAGATCCCCACGGACATCACGGCGAAAAAGGCCAGTAGAGGGATTATGACCACCTCACTTCCGATATTCTTACTCCATAACAGTAGCAACTGCATAACTTTCAACCTCACTCTAATAACGTAGTACGGATAACCGCCCCATCATCCATGAGCCAAACAGAACGCTGACGGCAGCAGCGGTCAACATGAATCTGCCGGGCCACGTATCATAAAATACGTGCATGTATTGCGGCGTCAGAACGTTCAAGGCGAAAAACAGCAAGATGGGAATCGCGATGAGTATCTTTTTGCTGAGTTGTGTTTGGGCCGTTATTACGCGCACGCGCCTATTCAGCCTGGTCCTGGAACGCATCACCGCCGCCAGACTATCCATCAAATCCGCTAAGTTGCCCCCGCTCTTTAGCTGTATGGCAACAGCGGTGGCAAAGAGCTTCAGTTCAGGGTTATACGTGTTCTTAGCCACCTTGCGGATCGAGTCCTTCAAGCTCAAGCCCAAAGCTTGCTCCTGGCACATTTGGTAGAAGATGGGCCCGACCGGATCTGCGGTCTCCTCCGACACCAGCTGGAACGCTCCGACCAATGGGTGTCCGGCCCGAAGCGCCCGCGCTGCAATGCCCAGCGCGTCCACAAGCTGCCTTTCGAACAATACGGCACGCTTGCCGATACGCCTCTGAGTGTAAACCCAGAATATGACCACAACTGCCGCGGCAGACGCTGATCCCAACATTATTCCGCCGCCCACCGTATACATAGCCAGAAATGCCAAACAGGCTACTCCCGCCACACCCAGCATGACCGTATGCGCGGGCCCCTGCCATCCTGCATCGCTTCTGAGTCTTTCCAGGCGGTCTTTGAAGGTTGTTCTCTTGCGAGACTTGGAGCGCTTTAAGTCCTCATACGCTTCACGCCAAAGCCGCAATACTTGTGATTCACTCGTATCCCTGTCCGTAATGTCCAGCCGTTTTTGCACCTTCTTCAGACGTGTTATGTATTGTCCCACCCAAAGTACGACGCAAATGCACCAACTGCAGAAGACCAATACGAACACGGCTCCCATCACGATAATGTCTGTCAGCTCACCCGGCTTCATAACGCCTCGCACCTCCACATGCCATTGTCTTGCAGACCAACGTCATCTCTCACAACAACCAAAATGCCGACAATCACTCTGATCAGTTCTACGGTACTACTTCTCATACCAGCCCTGACAACAAACGCCTTCATTCACGGTCTGAGATTTCTTCCTTTTCAGCAGGTGTTCTTATCTGGAGAACGCGTCGATGGAACATGTCATTTGGTACTTCCACGCCTTGCCTTCTCAGTCTTTCCACCAGTCGCGGGCGGACGCCACAAGCCTCAAACTGACCATAGGCGTTGCCGTCACTGGCCACGCCGGCCTGATTGAATCGGAAGACCTCATGGAGGCAGATGGTCTCGCCCTCCATCCCTGCTATTTCCACAACCTGTACTATCTTTCTGCCACCTCCGGTCAAACGCGCTACGTGAACAAGCACGTCCAATGCGGAGCTGACTTGTTCCCGCATGGCGTGCACAGGATAATTGATTCCGGCCATACTAACCATATTCTCAATTCGCCTTAGAGCATCCCTCGGACTGTTCGCATGTACGGTGGACATCGATCCTTCGTGGCCGGTATTCATGGCCTGTAACATGTCCAACGTCTCGCCGCCCCGGACCTCGCCGATAATAATCCGGTCCGGTCGCATACGCAGACTATTCCGCAGCAAAGCCCGTTGAGTAACCTCGCCTTTGCCCTCGATATTAGGCGGTCTGGTCTCCAGTCGTATGACGTGCTCCTGCTGTAACCGCAGCTCGGCAGCGTCCTCTATCGTGACCACGCGCTCACTGCCAGGAATCCAGCGGGATAACGCGTTAAGTAACGTGGTCTTGCCGCTTCCCGTACCTCCCGAAATCAGCATATTCATCTTACATTGCACGCAGCATTGTAAGAAGAAAGCCATTTCTTCCGCCAAAGCTCCCATTGCCAGCAATCGAGCCATGTCGATCGGGTTGGTGCCAAAGCGCCTGATACTCAACGCCGGACCGTCAAGAGCCAAGGGAGGTATGATGGCGTTGACACGAGAGCCGTCGGACAGACGCGCGTCCAGCATCGGCGTGCTCTCGTCAATCCGGCGTCCGACATTTGTGCCGATGCGGTGAATAACACGCATCAGGTGCTCAGTGTCCATAAAAGAAGCGTCTGTGCGCTCGAGCCTTCCGCCTCGCTCTATGTAGATTTGACCGGGGCCGTTCACAAGAATGTCGCTGATGAGCGGATCGGCCATGAATTCGTCCAGTGGCCCAAGACCAAAGATCTCACTCATCACCTCTCGAATAAGCTGCTGCTTCTCAGGACCGGACAGGGGAATCTTCTGTTCGCCCAGTAGATTGTCCACCTTGGCGGCACACTGAGAGTGTAACTGTTCGAGCGGGATTCGCCGGGCCGTATTAAGGTCCAGCGATTGTATCAGGTCCCTGTGTACCTTTGCCTTGATCTTGTGCAGCTCGCCATCGCCGTCACGTTCATAGTTCAATGATTCAGAATTTTGCTGGGTTTGCTTGTGCATTACTAATCCCCCTACCTTGGTTTTCCATCGCCGTTTATTGCGGCAGTGTGTATCCTTGCTGCGAGGTCCTTAAAATCGCGCCGCAGACGGGAGCTTCGCGCCACTTGCGCCAGTGGCTGACCATGGTTCAGGGCCTTCATCGCCCTCTGCCAGTTGCTGCGAATCTGGTAGAGGCAGTTCAGGCCTATAGCCCTTTTACTGTCCTCCAGCCTGACCAGCGACGCCCTCTTTCTGACGCGGTTTGCCACGGGTATAATTCGATCACGTGCGACGCCGCTTTCGACCAGAAAGCAAACAAGCTCTCGCGCCACTTTGAGATCCTTTACGGTAAGTTGAAATACAACCAGCGAGAATTTGCTTACCGCGGCCAATTGTGCCGCGACACTCTGTTCTACCCGGGGAGCATCGATCAGAGTGTACCGGTATACCTCTCTGCAAGCTTGAAGCGCCTCAGTGAGGTTTTGGTATTGGACCAATGTGGCCCCGTTGCGGCGAACGCTTGCCGGGCTAAGCAATACGTCAAAATCTTTTAGGTAACTGTAGGCGCTTGTTTCAATAAGGTGCTTGTCGATTCGTTGCTCGTCTTGTAAAACGTCAGCGATGCCGTACCTGCCTGCAATTCCCAAGTAGGACGAGAGTGTCCCGTAGTAGTCATCCAAGTCTATAGCCAAGACCCTCTTTGACGATGCGAGTCGAAGCTCGTTGGCCAGGTTGATGGTCACGGTTGTGGTGCCGCAACCACCCCCGGAGGAGAATATAGAGACCACGTCTCCCAATTTCGTACCTTCTTTAGCCCCGGCATATAGAAGGCCTTCCAACACTTCATCCAGCTCGGCAGGCACCGACTGCTTTCGCAGGAAATGCCGCGCTCCTGCCTGCATGGCTTCAAGGATCAGCTTCTCATTGACCGTGCTTGAGAGCGCGACAAAGCAAGACTGGACGTGAGCAGATACGACCGGCCTCAAGTCATAGAGGATGCGTGAAGGATCAGGGTCTATGTCAACCAGGACGGCCCTGGCGGCTGTCCGCGACAGATGAGAGTCTATTTGTGAAACCTCCTTGCAGACAGATGCCAGCGCAGCGTGCTGACTCGAGCTAAGAGCGGACCTTACCGTTTCGGCTGTTGCACCGTCTTTCGTTACCAACAGCACGTTAGGTTTAGCCGTATTGTCAGCGTCCATGGCAGTCATCCATCTGTCTCCGGCGCGACACGAAGTTTGCGTGTCTGCGCAAATCACGGTTGTTAATCGACCTTCGGCGTGCTCGTTTCCGTGCCTTCAGCCTCTGTTGTTGTGGTGCCTTCTGTCATTTCAGCCTGACTCGGAAGAACCGGCTGGTCATGCGCATCCCAGGCCCCCGGACCGACAAGGTCGTCAAGGCCGAGCTTCTTGAGCCAGTCTGCAGTAGTCGGGTCGATCTTCGCCGGCTCCTCGCCTTCAATGCGGCCGTCAATGTATAATTCCCAGTCCTTGGGTGCAACGTGTAAAAATCCCGGCGCAGGAGGCAATTCAGCTACTGACATAGGTTCTACCAGCGTGGCCGTCACAAGCACAATCAGTTCGGTTTCGTCTTGCCTATAGCTTATAGAGCGAAAAAACGGCCCGAGAACAGGCAAATCGCCAAGACCGGGAATCCGAGAATTAACTGCTTGAGTCTTGTTCTTAATCAGACCCGCCATGGCAAATGTCTGTCCACTTTTCAGTTCCAGGGTAGTTGTCGCTTTTCGTGTTACCAATGCCGGAACACTAAAGCCCTCAATGACAACAGCACCAACATCAGTCAGCTCACTGACCTCCGGGGACGTATATAAACGAATGGTGCCATCACCAAGAACGATTGGCTGGAATGACAGCCCAACACCGAATTGCTTATACTCGATTGTAATCGCAGTTGCTCCCGTGGTTCCTCCGCGACCACCCTGCACTACCGGAATTGGAAACTCTCCACCAGCGAGAAAAGAGGCCGTTTCACCACTGAGCGCTACAAGTGTTGGATTAGCCAGAATCCTCAAGTACTGGTTTTCAGCAAGGGCTTTAAGGAAAAACTCGAAATTCGTACTTGGAATGCCAACGAAAGTCGTTACGGCTGGAGACCACGTCACATCCGTACCGTCAGGACCGATGTCCAGAGACGAAATCAGAGACGTGCCGCTCGAAGGGCCGATGGTTATCCCACCCCAAAGCTCATCGTCAGCATATAGAGTGTTAATAGACAACGCCCGCAGTGCTACCCGACTGGCCTCTGCGACCCGGACCTGCAACTGAACCTGCTGCACCCCCGCTACGCTGGTCATATCTACGTATGGCACCTGCATCTTGTCCAAATAATCGTGGAGTTGTGTTGCCTGATCCGTTTTTCTCAGCAGACCTCGAACCAGCAGCACCTCGCGTGACTCACCGACCTCCACCGAGGCATCGGGGAATAACTCGCTCAGCTTGGCCTTATAGTACTCAACGTCGATGAGCACTACCGCCTTTCGCCGCCACGTCTGCTTCTCGTCTTCACTCCAGAAAATGACGTCCGTTGAACCCACCTTAAGACCCTGAACCAGTACCTGATCAGGAGACAGGACCTGAACGTTGGCGATCGTCGGATCGGTCACAGCTACGCGGACGACCGGCCACGGCGCTTCGACAACGGTGGACTCTCCCTGTACAATGGTGATGGCCTCCGATTGTTCGGCCGCACTGACAGTACTTGCTGAAAAATAGCCGCCCACCAATACACAAGCGGCCAGTGCAAGCACCAGCCTCCATCCCATCTGATGACCACAAGGATTTGTCTTTCTCTTTGATCTCATATTTGCTCCCTTCACATTTGGACCGGAACAGTCCCCAATACCGGTCGCCGTTGGACGCCAGCCGGCTATTTCTGTACGTGTGCCGGGCCGGCAACCTAATCGTTCGGAACGTCGAAGGATTCCTCCTTCGTTTCCTTGCCGCGAATTACGCTAACAAGCCAGGACATCTTCTGCGAAGCCGAGCCGCCGCTTACAAAGGGCGAATCCTGGCCGAACAGCGAGTCCTCAGATGAATCGCCGGGGTTGTCATTTTGGTTTCTCAATCGGTCTCCGTTGCCGGAGGCGAAGACCGTCGGATCCAGCAGCTCGCCCAGCTTCGCCAATTTACCCTGACTCAGTACGGTTGCATCGGTGTCAATCCTGCTCTTGTCCAGAGGATTCCTTATCGCCAGCGATACTTTGCCGTGCTCGGCCGCGAGCTGTAGCGCTTCAGCCTGTCTCGGATCAACCATCAGTGTAACCATCACGCGTCCATAGGTGTTGCGAGCAGGCGCCAATCCCAGCGAACCCTTCTTCTTGTCCTCAGGATCCTTCTCTCTTGAGACCACGGTAGAACCTTCTACCGCCAGCACCTGGACCTCACGCAGAAGCGTAGTTGAAATCGCTTCGGCTCCCTCACCTGAAGGTAACCTGAAAGTAACCAGTACGTCCACGATGCAGCCTGGGTACAACAACCCTCCCGTTATCACGCTGCTGGCCAGAGTAACACTGACCGCCCGCATTCCTTCAGGAAGTGACGCCGCTAATTGTGCGCCGGTTCCTTGCGTTACAAAACAGGACTCGGTCAGGATCTGGCCCTCGACTATGGGCACGGCGAGCACTCTACCGATAGCCTGTATCGGATTGGTCAAGTAGTTCTCCGGCAGTTCGTTCTGCGGAGCGGTGCCTCTTACCACCAGCGACGCAGTCAGCACGGACATCGCCGGCAGTGATTTTGCCGCCACGAGAACATCAGCGTCAGCATTAGAAGAGCGGCTGGCGCTGGTGGAATCTGACGAACGCAGAGTATTCACCAAAAGCGAGGCGGAAAGCGCCGCCAACAGCCCAAGCGTTATTAGGATCACAACTGCCCATTTCATTTATTATACCTCCTAATCAACTTAATCATTATCGTTCTATTCGTTGGCAAACTTAACCGGTTACGGACCTTCTTTGGCCATAGTGATGCTGGCCACAACATCCACCCCTGCTAGCGGGTTCAGGAACAGGTCTCCTGTGATAATGGCAATATTAGTGGCCGGCACGCTTATTGTGCAGTTAAGGGGCTCGCCGGTCTCCGGAGCAGAGATGTCTGCGGGAGTGAATTGCACTACGTATCCGCTATCCCGCACGACAGGCACGTCCAATAAGTTGTCGATTGCAGCTCGGATTTCCGCTTCAACTGCATCCGGACGTACCGCCATCCGAGCGCCGTGTCGCGCTGCGTTGGTTATCTCCTGCGTCTTCCAGTACAACCAGCCGTAATGAATAATCCCCAGCGTAAAGATCAGTAGAAACGGAAACACTATTGCCGCTTCCACCAGAGTCGTTCCTCTGTAACGAGTTTTCTTGTTTCTCTTTGACCTTACCATAGCATCACCATCCCTCCCGCCGCACAGACGCCCGCAAAAATTGCCACGCCATACGGCAGCGTTAATGACTGACACACGTCGGTGTCTTTCCGGTCGTCTCGGTATTGTTTTGGCACGTACCCTGCAAAAATAAAGCTATAAGCAGAAATAAAGACATTTCCAAGCACAAGAAGCAGCCGCCTCTTCACTATGGCCTTTACCATTGCCAGCACAATCCCTGCTGTAGCCACACAGAATAGAGCTATCAGACCCTGTTCCAATCCCAGCCAGGCTCCGATAGCCGCCATGAATTTCGCATCCCCGGCTCCTCCGTGGGCGAACAGAAATACCAATACGTACGGCAGCGCCAACAGGACGCACGCCCCCAGTGCCTCAAAGAAACCCGACAGTCCTGCTTGCAGGGCGGCGGCGATTAAGCCGATAACCAGCAGAGGCCCCGTAAGCGCATTAGGTATTCGCCTTGTGCGCAGATCGAACACGGCAGCTACCAGTGAGGCGCCGATAACGACGCCCCACTGGATAGCCATTGTTCTCGCGTCTGTAGTTGCAAAAGGCAGCATATCAGTGTGTCGCCTGAATAATCGGTCTTCCTCGATGCGGTCGCTATGACCCTGCTGCGTTAAGACCGTTGTTCAAATTGTCGAATTGGGTCTTCACCCATCCGCCAATCGACACGATCGTGGCAATCGCGGCAACGGCGATGATGCCAATCATAATGGCCCATTCCACGGTCTCTGTGCCTTTCTCGTCGCTGAGAAATCTCTTAATTCCGTCCATCTTGCTGTCCTTTCGATCAATTTCACCCCTTGGTTAATAAAACACTGGTTAACAAACTGCTTTTCCCTAAACAGTAAGCGAGCTTCATGCCCGCAGTTTCCCGTTTTCACGGGAACGTGCCGCCCTTGAGCGTGGCGCTACTCCTGCGTCACACTGCAACGATGCACGGACATTTCTGCCGCTTACGCTTGGTGCGATTTCACTCGGTCCTTCGGGTATGTGGTCCCATGTCCACCACCCTTAGGGCCACCCCCAGTCCCTTGTTGAAGTGGCTGCTCCCATTAATCCTTAATAACGTATTATAGCTTCACAGCGAGCGTAAGTCAAACCAAAAACGCAAGAATTTGAAAATTTTTCTCTTCGCCTCCGCAAGGGGCCGCGACCAGTCCGGCTTCATGGTTCCCGCCGAACTTATCGGACTACCTCAAATGACAGGTTCAGGACAACGGTTTTTTTCTCGCAGGTTGTTTCTCTTGCAAGGCTTCTCCGGTCAAACATCTTGACAGGGGCGCGGCGCCGCAAGCTCGGAATGTTTGAGGTCGTTGGTCCCCGCCGTTCTGTCGCCAAACCTGCAACGTGCACTGTGCCGGACAAGCGAAGCGCAGGATTATTCACGGCAACTGAACCGTTTTCTCTACCTTTCTCCAACAACTTGAACAGATTCTACAAAAAAGACTTGACATTTATGTCTCTGCGTATAAAATATCAGTATAAGAAGGAGCGTTATAGGACAAACCTAACGGATTTTCGTTAGTGGGTCGCAGTTAACAGGGCGATGTCATTCTCGCAAAAGCGCGGATCAACAGTCACCAGGTCAGGCGCTATTTATCTAACGGCGGAATGACATCTCGTTGGACTGTGAGAAGTAGAGCAATTATGGTGAACATATAGGTTATAAGGGCACGAAAATGAGACAGACAGATAGGGGAGAGTCACAGCGGAGCAAACGAGCAAATATCGAACGAAGAAAGAACGGCAAGGCCAAACATAATCGGTCCGGGGTGGCGATGATTTGGACGGCGATCGTGGGGATGCTGCTTCTGCTGATCATTGGCATATGCGTGGACACGGCCAAGGTTGCCCTGGTTGCCCACCAGTTACAGAATGCCGCCGACGCTGCCGCGCTGGCCGGCGGACGCATAGTGAAATTCGATTATACCGCAGCGCGGACGCTCGCCGTATCGTATGGCCAGCGCAACTTCGCCGATCTCCAGCCCGTTCTGCTGGAGGCAAACGTCAGCAATGTCCCGGATGGTGACGTTGTTCTGGGCAGATACAACCGAAGGCTGCGGACGTTCACGCCTTCCCTCGATCGCGTCAACGCCATCAAGGTCGTCGCCCGATGTACCGACTCGTCGCTGAACGATCCCGTCTCCCTGAATTTTGGACCTATTGCCGGCATCCAGACCGCCAACGTCGCCCGATATGCCATTGCCATGTCTGCCGGCGGAACGTTCGCTGGTTTGATTGCCCTCAGGAACGATCGCACAGGACTTCATATCAACGGCACTCCCATCCTTGATGTTAACGATGGTGACATTCAGGTAAATTCCGAGGACCCGGACGCGGTAGTTATTAAAGGCGGCCCGTATGTGTGGGCCGATGAGCTGAATATAACAGGCGAGTTCGACCACACCGGCGGTTTTGAGTTCGATCCGGACCTGCCCGTGAATACCCACATGCCCCCGATACCCGACCCGCTCTGTCCGGATCCCGAGGGCGGCATCTGCCTGCCGGAACCCACCTGGGATCCTATCAACGACCTCGTGTACGGCCCCGACACGCTGAAGATTACAGAGGGAACGCACGTGTTGGAGCCTGGCTACTATCCGGGCGGATTCGATTTTACCGGAGGCAATATTACCCTCCAGCCAGGCATCTACATCCTGGGCGGCGGGCCGGAAGGCAAAGGTGGATTAGTTATCGGCGGCAACACCAATTTCTGCGCCATGGGAGTCATGTTCTTCATAACCGAGAACGGCAAAGTGGACCTTGCCGGCACC
>Ga0209427_10009256_pt1 | contig 11003 bp, 11 predicted proteins | sample DeeMarSWOR136_30_FD_187465 | JGI IMG/M metagenome (GOLD analysis project Ga0209427, IMG submission 187465) | Marine sediment microbial communities from White Oak River estuary, North Carolina - WOR-1-36_30 (SPAdes) (version 2) | ecosystem: Environmental > Aquatic > Marine > Intertidal zone >... | reverse complement strand
TTACGGAGAGAACTAATAGACGAAGTATCATGGCTCCACTGAAACCTAAAAAGAAAAATCTGATCCAAAGATCTGGAGCTCCGAAAAAGGCAGCTATTAAGCCACCAAGAATAAGCACTCCAAACCATACGAGGGAAGAGAATAAAGAGAGGGCGGAACAGCGTCTCAAATTGAAAACAAGGTCATTTTTCATGGAACTGCGGCTGATCATAAAGTCTGAGAGTAAAGTTAAGACGAAGAAACTTCCCCCGAAGCCTAGACCAGTAACAAAATTTTCGAGAGAGAGATTCAAAGGTAAGATTGATAGGATTCCGCCGTGCAGAGATAGGACTCCAAGATAAATCATGATTTTAGTTTGGGAAGGAAGTCCAAACAGTTTTGAATATCGCTTCACAATCTTGCCAATGTATTTATCCGTTGAATGGTTGGTCAACCTACCGCCTCTCTGCCATATCCTTCTAGGAAACGCCCAAAAATATTAATGTTACATTCTTGCATATTTGGGTCTACTTAAATGTGCTGCGAAAAAATAAACATAGAACCATTTTTACATAATTGGCATTATATCAGAAAAATCCTGTTGACATTTTTATGAAAAAATATTGAAAAAATAGGCACCCATATTGATAGTAGAACCCAAAAAGCATGTTTAAAATCTAAATTTTAGGATATAAAAGCTTTTATGGGCAGTATAAGGTACCTTTAGAGGTTATGTCAAATTCCGGTCCTCCTCCGTCAGTATTCCAGATTCTCGAGCGGCACGTTGGTCGAAAAATGGTTGCAATTGTGGACCCTTCTTACGGATTTGAGGGAACCTTAGCCGCTGTAACGCGAGACCCTCCAGGTATCTGGCTTTCTGACGCTGAAGTTGTAACGTTGCGAGCTACGATAGCGCAGCCTGTGCCACAGATTGTAAGCAGAGAAGACAGAAGCGAAGTCTTTGTTAACCTAAGTTCTGTTCAACGCATCGAAGTTCTGCACGAAAAGTAGAATCAATCAGAAAAAGACCGCTACCAAAATGCTGCCTATTATAAGGGCTACGGCTAAGATTACAGCTAATTCTGGTTTAACTTTGACGCCTCTAGTGTCCTCTTCAAAGAATCTCAGAAGCCCAGCGCCTTGAGCGGGCATACGTGCTCCTTCTTTCCGTTTTTTTCTTCGAACACTCATGGTGATTCAGTTCATACAATTTCACGAGATGTTAATTAAAGTTACGCATCTGATTTTTGAGTTGATTTTGTTTTAATGTCGCTGCAAAAGATGTCAACAGTTCCGACTGGTTCTTCTAACAATAGGACTCTCCTATTTTCTTTTGACCAAGGGTGCGTTTAATAAAGGGTCAAAGTATATTTTTATACTCAGAAGATTTAAATATAACGTTATAGTCTATCAGTGTTCCTTAGGAGAGGTATGACGTGAGGGATAATGTTTGGCATTCAGCAATCGAACACGCTAAAAATTTCTATACCTACTCACCAGTTAAAGATTAAAAAACTCTCCTTTGAAAAGCCACCTCTAGAAATCTTCTCGAAACTCTACAGCAACTACGAAAACGCGTACATTCTCGAGTCAATTGAGGGCCCAAAGAAACTGTCACAATACTCATTCATAGGATTCGACCCAACTTTAACAATCACAATCAAGAACGGAGAAGCAGTTATCCGTAACGAAAGAACCGGCGAAGCAGAGAGAAAAAAAGTCAACGAACCATTGGCTGTAATCCAAACAACACTCAGAAACCTACCAGGGTTCAAGGAGCAAAGATTCATCGGCGGAGCTGTAGGATATGTCTCCTACGATGCAGTTCGATGCTGGGAAAAACTGCCTGAAAACACACTCGACGACCAACACTTCCCTGACGTTGAGGTGGGGGTTTTCAATGACGGCATTGTCTATTACCACAGAAACAAGCAAGCATTCTATTATTACTTAAACGAAAATCGGCTAGCAGAAATCGATGAACTACTGCAAGAGCCAGATGATCATGAAACATTGTTGCATAAGCAGCTGAAAGTCAACATATCTAAGGAGCGGTTTGAGAATGCTGTGGAGAAAGCCAAAGAATATGTGACCGCTGGCGACATCTTTCAAGTTGTTCTCTCCAAACGTTACGATTTTCAGATTAGAGGCGATCTGATTGGTTTCTACCGCAACCTAAGAGAGATAAATCCATCACCATACATGTACTTTCTGAAATCGGGTGAACATCAGATAGTTGGATCAAGCCCTGAAATGCTTGTAAGAGTCGAAAACAGGGTTGTTGAAACTTTTCCAATAGCAGGTACACGACCTCACGTAAAAGATCCCATCGAGAACAAACGCTTAACCGAAGAGTTGCTGTCAGATCCCAAGGAACGGGCTGAACATGTGATGCTGGTGGACTTGGGCAGAAACGACATTGGTAAAGTGTCAAAGTTTGGAAGCGTTCACCTCCCAGAATTCATGAAGGTGCATCAATACAGCCACGTCCAGCATATCGTTTCACGGGTTGTTGGCGACCTTAGAGACGAATGTAACTGTTACGATGCGCTGAGAGCCGTTTTTCCAGCCGGCACGGTTTCAGGAGCCCCTAAGGTTAGAGCAATGGAGATAATAGAAGAGCTTGAGCCGACAAGAAGGGGACCATACGCTGGAGCTGTAGGCTACTTCTCCTACAACGGTAACGCAGACTTCGCCATCACCATCAGAACGCTCGTTGCCAATGGAGACAAAGCGCACATTCAGGTGGGAGCCGGTATAGTGGCGGATTCTTATCCGGAGAGAGAATGGTTCGAAACAGAGCAGAAGGCTCAGGCGTTAATCAAAGCGTTAGAAGTTTCAGGAAGTGAAAAAGAATGAAAGTTTTGGTCATCGACAATTATGACTCCTTCGTGTACAATCTTGTCCAATACATTGGAGAACTTGGGGGAGACCCCGTCGTTTACAGAAACGACCAAATAAACCTTAAACAGGCCATGCAACTGAAACCCGAGCGCATAGTCATTTCCCCAGGTCCCGGCACACCCGAAGAAACACGCTACTTCGGAGTTTGCTCTAGCATTCTGCAGCAGATGAGCTGTAAAATCCCCACACTGGGAGTTTGCCTCGGGAATCAGGGGATAATTTATGCGTTCGGTGGAAAGATTAGGCAGGCAAGGCGGCTGATGCATGGAAAAACTAGCAGAATAAGACATGATGGGAAAGGCGTTTTTGTGGGTGTTCAAAATCCGTTCACTGCAACACGGTATCATTCCCTTGTTGGAGACAGAAGCTCTATTCCTTCATGCCTTAAGATAACAGCCGAATCTGCTGATGATGGCGAGATTATGGGAGTCCGTCACAGAACCTACCCCATTGAAGGCGTACAGTTTCATCCCGAATCCATATTGTGTGAGGATGGAAAAAAAATTATTAAAAATTTTCTTGAAGCTAGGTGATTATTGGTGATTAAGGAAAGCATACGAAAACTGGTTAATGGCGCCGATTTAACTTACGAAGAGTCTACGGCAAGCATGAAAGAAATCATGTCTGGCTCAGCAACAAACGCTCAGATTGGCGCATTCTTGACCGCTCTTAGAATGAAGGGTGAGACTGCTGATGAGATTACAGCTTTCACTGCAGTTATGAAGGAATTTTGTCACCGAATTCACCCCCGTGTAAAGGGACGGCTAGTTGACACCTGCGGAACCGGAGGAGATAAGATTAAAACCTTCAACATCAGCACCACCGCAGCTTTTGTGGCTGCTGGAGCAGATGTTGCAGTGGCTAAGCATGGAAACAGGTCAGTCACCAGCAAATGCGGCAGCGCCGATGTTCTGGAGAAACTGGGACTTAACCTTAACATAACCCCTAATGGCGTTGAGAAGGCTATCGAAGAGGTTGGTGTGGGTTTCATGTTTGCTCCTGCTTTTCATCCAGCCATGAAATATGCTATTGGTCCAAGAAGAGAGGTGGGAATCAGAACCGTATTCAATGTTCTTGGTCCACTGACGAACCCGGCGGATGCCAATGCCCAACTGCTGGGAGTTTATGATCCCAGATTAACTGAACCTCTAGCATATTCTCTGAAGAGTCTTGGTTGCGAAGAAGCAATGGTTGTCCATGGCTTAGATGGGTTAGATGAGATATCCACTATAGGAAAGACTGTGATTTCATGGTTAAGAATGGACGAGGTTACAACAAGGGAGATGGCTCCAAAAGATTTCGGCGTCAAACTGGCGAAAATAGAAGATATCAAAGGAACCACACCAGAAGAAAGCGCCGAAATTACATTCAAAATCTTGTATGGCTGCTTTGACGCGGATGATCCGAAAAGAGAAATTGTGCAGGTCAACGGAGCTGCAGCTATTATCGCAGCGGGCAAAGCTGAGGATTTTGGTTATGGAATAGAAGTAGCCCACGAATCAATTGAAAGCGGCGCCGCCTACAGGAAACTCAAGGAACTGATCAAGTTCTCCCACGGCGACCTATCAAAGCTTGAACAGTTGGAGACGGAACATGCCTGATTTTCTTGACGTGCTAGCACGAGATGCCAAAGAAACCGTCAATGAGGGCTACTATGAAGTTTCAACTCAGGGCATATTCTCTTCCGTTAGCCTCAAGAAAGCGATTATTGAAAACAAGAAAAACGCTGTGATTACGGAGGTTAAAGCCGCATCACCCTCCAGAGGAACCATCAAAACCAACTTTGATCCAGAGAAAGTTGCAAAAGCCATGGAAAACGGCGGAGCAACAGGAATATCAGTTCTGACAGAGCCAAAACATTTCAGCGGCTCTCTTAGTCACCTAACAAAAGCCAGAAAGGCAGTGAAGCTTCCGATCCTCATGAAAGACATAATCATCAACCCAATACAAGTTGAAGCCGCATCAAAAATCGGCGCCAACGCTGTTCTTCTGATAGAAGCCCTCTTCGAACGGGAATACTGCGAACGTAGCCTCAATGAGATGATCTCAAAGGCTCATACAAAAAATCTTGAGGTGCTGCTTGAAACCCACAACGAAAGCGAGTTCCAATCTGCTATAGAAACCGATGCTGATCTGATTGGAATCAACAATCGAGACCTAAGAACGCTTAAAGTTGACATTAGAATAACTGAGAGAATCCTGAAAAGAATTGGCACCCACGAAAAGGTTGTTGTTAGCGAAAGCGGCGTGATGACTCCTGCAGATCTTCTTTTTCTCCGCAACTGTGGCGCTCAAGCTTTTTTAATTGGGTCAGCGATCATGATGGCTGGCAACATCGAAAAAAAGGTTAAGGAGTTTGTTACTGCCCATTGAGAAGCGTCAGAGTGAAAATCTGCGGAATAACCAGAGAAGAGGACTTAGCCGTTGCTGTGGCTGCGGGAGCAGATGCTGTCGGTTTTCTTGTGGGTGTTCCCTCATCGCCAAGAAATCTGACGCTAGAAAGGGCTGAAATGTTGCTGCGGCAGGTACCAATCTTCGTTGACAGTGTGGTGGTTACGGCGCCTCAGAGCATCAATGGGCTTGTTGAGATCTGTGAAAGGCTAAAGCCGTCAGCCATCCAGATTCATGGAAAAAAGAATTTTGACGCTTCAGAAATTCGTGAGCGGATAGAAGACACCCGCCTGATAAAAACCATCTACGTAACAAAAGAAGCTCTGCAAAAAACAGTAATAGAGGATTTCAAAACGTTTGATGCAGTGCTTTTGGATTCCTTCACTAAAGGGCAATACGGCGGAACAGGCAGAGTTCATGACTGGACGTTAAGCAGACAAATCAAGGAAGCTGTTGCGCCACTTCCAGTAATGTTGGCAGGAGGATTGAAGCCTGAAAATGTCAAAGAAGCAATTCTCGCGGTTCAACCCTACGCTGTTGATGTTGCTAGCGGCGTTGAATTGCGGCCAGCAGTTAAGGATCATGAGAAGATTCGGGCTTTTGTTGAAAATGCAAAGGAGACTAAGTTACCAGACAATTGAGCAGGTGCTTTAATGTGAAAAAGGGAAAGTTCGGGAAGTATGGCGGACAGTATGTAAACGAGGTTTTGATGCCGATTCTCATCGAGTTGGAAGCAGCCTTCGAAAAGCATTATCCAACAGTTGAATTCCAAACCAAGCTTAACGGATTATTGAGAGATTATGCTGGAAGACCAACCCCACTCTATTACGCGAAGAACTTCAGCAAGCTCGTCGGATGCAAAGTCTACCTCAAACGGGAAGATTTAGTGTGTGGAGGCTCACATAAACTCAACAACGCTTTAGGTCAGGCGCTTTTGACAAAAGAAATGGGAAAGTCACGTTTGATCACAGAAACTGCGGCGGGGCAGCATGGACTTGCAACAGCCATGGCAGGCAATGTCTGCGAGCTAGAGACTGAGGTCTTCATGGGAGTGAAGGACATTAAGAGGCAGGCGAGCAACGTGAAACGAATGAAACTGCTGGGGGCAAAAGTAACTCCTGTCGACATTGGGATGGGAGTTCTAAAGGACGCTGTCTCTGACACTTTGAGAAAATGGACTGCTTGTTCACAGAATACCCATTATCTTATGGGATCAACTGTGGGTCCCCATCCGTTTCCCGAAATTGTAGCAATATTTCAGAGCGTAATCGGAAAGGAAATCAAAGAACAGATACTTGAAAAAGAGGGCAGATTGCCAGACACGATGGTGGCTTGTGGCAGCGGAGGAAGTAACGCATTAGGAGCATTCAGACACTTCATCAAAGACAAAAACGTCAAACTAATTTTCGTTGAGGGTGGAGGCGAAAGCCTAGAATCCGATAACAATGCTGCTGCTTTCCAGATAGGGAAGCCCGGGATTCTGCATGGCGCCCTAATGCAAGTTCTGCAGGATGAAAATGGGCAAATAAAGCCGTCAAAGACAAGAGCTGCGGGGCTCAACTATCCTGGAAGAGGACCCGAAATTTCATCTCTGGTTGAAAGCGGAAGGATGGAAGCCCATTACGCCTTTGATAAGGAGGTGTTTGAAGCGGTGAAAGTCATGGGCAGAACCGAGGGGTTGATACCGGCTCTTGAAACCGCTCACGCCATCGCGTATATGGTGAATCACAGGGAAGAGTTTGACGAAGAGGAAGTTGTTGTTCTGAACTATTCTGGAAGAGGCGACAAGGACCTAGAAGCCATTATGAGGTATTTCCATGAATCTTGAAGAGAAATTCCAAGAACTGAAAACGAAAGGAGAGGGCGCTCACATGCCCCACGTTTACTATGGGGATCCCCACGAAGAGTTTTCCCTCAGACTGATCGAAACACTTGCTGAAAACGGCGCAGACATCCTCGAATTCGGAATCCCATTCTCTGACCCAACCGCGGATGGACCAACCTTTCAGGCAGTATGTGAAAGGGCGCTAGAAAACGGCGTGACTCCCGCCAAGTGTATCCAAGGTATAAAGAAGCTGAGAGAGAGGGGGATAGAAAATCCGATTGTGGTAACAACTTACTATAATATCCCTTATGTCGCTGGTGTAGGAAACTTCCTGAATAGAATAAGGGAAGCGGGTGCTCAAGCGATAATTGTTCCCAATGTTCCAGTTGAAGAGGCGGATGTTCTGTTAGCTGAAGGAAAAAAAAGCGGCATACACATCATATTTCAGATAGCTCCAACAACAACCGATGACAGGTTGAAGAAGATCGCGGACATTGCATCAGGCTTTCTTTATGTCATAAATGTTAAAGGCGTCACAGGAGTAAGAGAGAGCCTGGCTGACTCCACCCTGAAGCTGGTCAAAAGAGTTAGGAGACACACGGATATGCCTCTGTTAGCAGGTTTCGGCATCTCAAACAGACAGCAAGCCTCAAATGTGGTTGCAGCTGGGGCTGACGGCGCAATAGCCGGAAGCGCCTACGCTAGGATTTACGAGAAGAATCTGGAAAACCCTGAGGAGACATTGCCGCAGATTGCCCATTTGGCAGGTCAAATAAAACAGGGATGCATAGAAGGGTATAGACGAAGATAAAGGAACTCGTATCTCAATTGATGGGTTAATATCTACGGTATTGGCATCGCTGTTTCATAAATAGGCATAGAAAAAAAGGGCTGGAAGAGCTTATTAGATTCGACGATATGACAGAAATCAACATGTAGTTTGTGGGGAAGATAAGAAAATGCACATCAATGAATTCCAAAACATGATGAGGCGAATATATTTTCACAGAGACTCTAAACGAGGAACAGATGGAACATTAGACTGGCTTGTGGATGAAGTTGAGGAGCTAAAAGAAGCCCTGAAAGAAAAGGATACCAAAGCTATAGAGAACGAATTTGCTGATGTTCTAGCCTGGTTAGCGTCTCTTGCAAACGTTGTCAACATCGACTTAGAGAAAGCAACACTCTCAAAATACAATAACAGGTGCCCTAAGTGCGGGCTGGCCCCCTGCGAATGCCTATTTTAGCTTCTTTCTCACCTGCCAATCTTTGTTGTCCTGCACCAGTTAGCTGCCAAACATAGGATCGCCTTCCTGTGTGGCTTAGAATGTTTTCTGCTTCAAGAAGGTGAAGATGATAAAGAACAGTTTTATAGCTAAGCCCTGTTTCTTTGGAAATTTTTTTGGCATCACACGCCATCTTTTCAAGGACAGATATTGCTTGTGTCCTAGCTGACAAGCCTGCTTGAACGTTCCTTTTTAGGGTCAGGAAAGCTTTGGGATGATGGGCTATCTTGAACATGTGCCCTCAATATATGTTCGTTGTTGAGACAAAAAAGCTTTCCAATAGTTAGGAAGTCACGAAGGCTGCGAGACTGGTTTGTCGAGGTTTCTTGCCTTCAAACAAGGTTATAATCTCATCTTCCACAATGGAAAGCCTCTGAGCATAATATTCCGAGAGACCATACTTTTTAACGAGTTTAAACGCCTCTGGCAAATATTTTTCGATCCCCCCACGATAGACTGTAAGAGTCAATTCACCTCCACAAGCTGGACACTTGCCAAGAAGCGGTAGTCTTCTAAATTTTTTGTTACAAGCTTTGCAACGAAACTTTTGAGTGGTAAAAGCTCTTAGGTTGCCAGCTATATCGCGGACAAAATGTGTGGTCAGAACCTTCTTAGCCACTACGTCAGCGTCGACAGCTTCAATCTTTTCTGCCAACAAGAGCTGACTGTGCAACTTGTCTGTCATCTTTCCCAATTTTTTGTATATGCTCTCGGCGTTGCCCATGTTGACGTCTGAAACAGGAACAGTATACTTGAAGCCCTCAAACTGCGCCGCAGTATTCAGCCGATGCTCAATAATATCTATTGACGCATTCAGCTGTCTAGGTTCTGCCTTCTGCAAAGTTTTTTCATAGAACATTACTGGATACTTTCCAGCAACATCTACTTCATGAGCTTGCCGCTGCACTTCCACCGGATTCACCACAGGGATAATTAGAATAGGTGCATCCATTATGCCTCCAATCTGAGACGGCAGATATACTTTGGAGAAATTCAAGATTGTATCCAAAGCAAGCATCAGTGCATCTTCGTCGCCGTCGCAGTCTCTACGCTTCGCTGAATGCCATATGGGATGAGCGTAACAGACGTTCAGGGGAGTAAACCCGATAATTCTTCCAATGATGCCAACTGATGTGTGTGGTGCCAAACCCACGATGAGGCGCCCAACAAGATCAGTGGCTTTTTTGATGTTATAGTATGGAGGAAGCTCGTACACCTTCTCAAGAAGCTCGTCAAGAAAGTTGGCAACATGAACAAAATATTCTGCACACTTCCTGGGGATGACAATATCTTGAATTTTAAGTTCGCAAATCTGGTCAGGTTCGGTTAAAGGGTTTCCTTCATGATCATGCAGGTAATCATTTGCTCTGAGCTGCTTAACGGAGACGCCAATCTCCTTGGGATTAAAATGAGTGAGAGGAGCATTCGTGACGTCGAAACGGATTGTTCCATCTTTGAATACAGATAAACCATGTTTAGCTCGCAGAATCCCCTTTTCTAAAATCTCTGGTGTCTTCGTTTCATTTGTCATGCCTTTTACTCCCTTCACAAGATTTAACATGGGAAGACCAAGATTTCTGCAAGCCGAAGTCATCAAAGCCCTAATGTTAACTTGTTGTTTAGCATAACTTCTCGTTGAAACCTTACAGACCGGACAACTATCCTCTCTTAAACTTCTCCCGCATTGAGGACAAAACTTCTCTAAGACAGTCTCTGAATCGCAATTGGGACATCTGACCCTGAAAGTTATTTCATCACACTTCAGACAGTGACGCCTAACAATATCGACTTCAATTGTAGCCTTATTCGAAGCCTCGGATATGTTACGCCTAGAACCGCCAGCAAGACCAACAGGAAATAGAGCATGAACAAGCGGCTTCATTTCTCGCCTTTTAGCCTTCTCTGGGCGTCCCATTCTCGCGCCCACAAAACTGGGAGCCTTTTGTCTAACTTGAATACCAGTGAATTTCTGTATAGCCTCGAAAACGCTTCCCGAAGAGGCTATCTGACTTTCAGGAACATGTAATCCGAGACAAAAAGCGAGGATGTGCGCCTCATCGTTTCCTATTTTTATCTTGTTAGCAATGACTTCATGGGGAATGCATAGTTTTTCAAGGAGACTTTTTATTGCTTTATCCTTCAAGCCAACAATCTCTTGAACTACAGCATTTTCACTTTTTGTCTCAGAATCTAACAGCCAGTTTCTTAAGACTCCAAACTCCTCAAGTGAAACATTCTCCCAGAAAAAGATGAAGAAGGGATGAAGAGGAACCCCCAAAGTTGAGGAGAGGGCAATGGCTTCCTTGGCGTTTGGCTTGTTTTTGAAGGGATCAGCCAATATACCTTCGAGAACCGAGATAGATATGCCTAAAGCTTTGGCGGCTTCATTCAAGTCAGCACCAAACTTTTGGTCAAGAGCTGCCACAAGTTCTTCATGCCACCATTCTTCAGTATAGCCGGAGGGACGAAGAGGCTTATTTGTATATAAAAAGTCGCCAAATCCGATGAGGATGTCCCCAAGAAACAGAATCTTATCAATCATCTTTTCCAAGCGCTTAAAATTCTGAAGGGTAACACGCACAACAGACCCGTTTTTTAATCGCACACCAGGAGGCTCA
>Ga0209427_10009254_pt1 | contig 11003 bp, 14 predicted proteins | sample DeeMarSWOR136_30_FD_187465 | JGI IMG/M metagenome (GOLD analysis project Ga0209427, IMG submission 187465) | Marine sediment microbial communities from White Oak River estuary, North Carolina - WOR-1-36_30 (SPAdes) (version 2) | ecosystem: Environmental > Aquatic > Marine > Intertidal zone >... | reverse complement strand
CCTCTGTTCAAGCCGTCAGGCGCAACCCTTGCGCTCATACTCGGCCCAAGGGCCTCAAACAGTTTAGGATTTGCCCACTGACGTGGGCCATTCACTTCGCCCGGATGGGTGCCCCAAAAAGTTCACCCTGTTGTTCGATGAATAACGACCGCAACATAGAATCTTGCCGTAACGGGGGCTTGATGTAGCACCTTGGTTCAGAGGTTCCTTCACTATAGGGCTCATAATGGTCGCTCAAAGTGGTTATGCAAACGTCTCAAAACATCTGAATTGAAAGGAAGCATAGCACAAATGGATCATCCGGACAAGGCGTGAAGATTCCAACAAACACGCCACCCCGTGAACGGTTACGAAAAAACAATCCTAAGGGGGTTGACAAAACTATTTTTTTATCTATAGTTACAATTTCTGTTCATATCTTTTGTAGCAATACCACTAAACTGCGTGAGATACTAATAGGTTAGCCACTACTTTTTGCTGCATACGATTGATTTCTTGTGAAAATTTGTAGTCAATTGAAGAAGACACACAGATCATAAGAACTTAGGAGATTACTAATGGCCTTACCCAAGCGCAAGATTTCCAAATCAAGAGGTCGCAAGCGGCGTACCCATCAAAAGGTGACACTTGCCAACCTGTCGACCTGTTCCCAGTGTAACGAGCCCAAGCTTCCACACCATGTCTGTCCGAACTGCGGCTACTACAAGGGGCGTGCTGTGATAGAGACCGAAGAAGTGTAGTTGCCCCAACGGCAACATATGCATACCAGTCGCAACAAGCTTAAGACTTAAGACCCCCACCCAAACCCTCCCCCTTGAAGGGGGAGGGTTTGGGTGAGGGTGAAAAAGCGGGAGTTTACCTTAGATGCCAACAGACATTGCAGACATACAACACCATCTGGCAGGCCTTGACTTGGAATCCAGGCAAATTGTCCTTGATACCCTTGGACTTGTCCGCAAGCGCCTCCTGCCAAAAGAGAAGATACTGGAGCTTGATAAGAAGGAAGAATTTCCCGAGGACATAATCAGAGAAATGATGGGCTCTGATATCGGGCTACAACTTTTGTTCATTCCTGAGCAATACGGTGGCATGGGCGGTGGCGCCAGAGACAGCTGTGCCCTCACAAGGGAAATGGCCAAGATCTGTCTGGGTGTGGCCACGGCATTCTTTGCGATTGAGCTGGGTGCGGATCCCATCATGTTTGCCGCAACCGAAGAACAAAAAGAAAAATGGCTGGGGAAGATTGCCGGGGGTGATGCCTTGGTCGCATATGCTGTGACCGAGGCCGAGGCCGGAAGCAACCTGGCGGCCCTCAAGACCAAAGCCGAACCTGTCCGGAATGATGCCGGACAAATCACGGGGTATGTCATCACTGGGACCAAACAGTTTATCTCAAATGGCGGATATGCTGACTTCATCACCGTCTTAGCCAAAACCAAGGAAGGGCCCACCTTTTTCGTTGTAGAAAAGGGCATGGAAGGCTTCCACCAGGGAAAGGGCGAAGAGAAGCACGGGATTCGTGCGTCTAATACCTCTCCCCTCACCTTTACCGACGTATTTGTCCCGGTTGAAAATCTCCTGGGTGGTGTGCCGGGCAACGGCCTTAAGCAGGCCAACTTGGTCTTTGGACACACTCGGCTCATGGTGGCAGCCATGGGGCTTGGAGCGGGAGAAGCTGCCCTGGACATTGTCATAGACTATGCAAAAAAGCGGGTACAGTTTGGAAGCCCCCTTTCAGAAAAGCAAGGCTATACCCACAAACTGGTTGTTCCCCACGCGGTGCGACTTGAGGCGGCGGCTGCTTACTTGGACGAACAAGCCACCAGATTGGATGCGGGTGAAAAGGACCTTCAGGTGGAAGGTTCTATTGCCAAATATTTTGCCACAGAGGCCGGAAACAAGGCCGCAGATGACGCCATCCAGGCCTTGGGCGGGTATGGATACATAGCCGAATATGAGGTTGAAAAGATCAAGCGGGATGTGAAGATCACATGCATCTACGAGGGCACAAGCGAGATTCAGCAAAACATTATCAGTACCTTCAGGTGGCGGACGACCCTAAAGTCCAAAGGCGACTATTACGGGGCCATGGGACAAGAGATGGAAGCCCTTCATGCATCCGTGCCTGAGATCGGTGCTGCGACATACGCGTGGGCCGCAAAGGCCTTGAACGAAACCATCCTGTTTGTCCAAAACAATAAGCTCACCAAGCAACAATACGTCATGTTTTGCCTGGCAGATATGATGTCCTATGTCGAGGTAGGAATCAGCTTGGCAAGAAAGGCAAAGCGCCTGATCCAGGATAAATCATCCCAGGCAAAGAAGATCGTCATCATGTCCAGAATCTTTGCCAGTGAGGTGGCCGAGCTGGTTGCCAGAAATACTGTCAAGATTGTCACGGGATCAGGTGTGGCAGATCAAGAAATCCCCTCATCATTGAAGGAAAAAATTGGTTATTCAGCATTCGCGGCAAGCTGCAGCACCCTGATCCAAGACATGGATGCTGCTGCCGACATCCTGTTTGGTAGGGAATAAGAGGACCGTATGAATAACGATGTCAAACGTGTAGTCGCAGTGACCGGGGGTTCAAGGGGTATTGGCCGTACCATCGGGCTGCGCATGGCCGATGCCGACACCAGAGTATATTTCAATTATTCCGGCCACGATAGCCGAGATGCTGAAGAAACCGTAAAGCTCATTGAGGGTGCCGGAGGTAGTGCATGGGGAGCCCGTGTAGACGTGGCTTCACAAGAAGACGTCCAAAACTTCTTCAAGAAGATTGTTGAGGAATGCGGCCGCGTGGACGTGCTGGTGAACAACGCCGGCATCACCATAGACACGCTTTTGGTCCGCATGAAGGAAAAAGATTGGGATCGTGTTCTGGCCATCAATCTCAAAGGGGCTTTTCATTGTATACAAGCTGTGGCCAAGACAATGATGAAGCAGCGTTCCGGGCGCATAATCAATATGGCCTCGGTGGTCGGTGTGATGGGAAACCCCGGACAGGCCAATTACGTAGCATCCAAGGCAGGCCTGATCGGCTTAACCAAGACAGCAGCAAGAGAACTGGCTCCTAGGGGAATTACGGTTAATGCCGTGGCGCCGGGATTCATCGACACGCCCATGACGGCTGTCCTTCCTGAAAAGGTCAAGGAGGCCATGCTGGCCCAGATACCCTTGGGGTGGTTCGGCCAGCCGGAAGACGTGGCCGAGGTGGTTGCCTTCCTTGCATCGGACAGGGCTGCTTATATTACAGGCCAGGTAATTCACGTTAATGGGGGCATGTACATGTAGAAAGCAACTCCCTAACTTCAACATGGAGGAGGTGACGGCACGTGTCAGTTGAAGAAAAAATAGTAAATATCATTGCTGAAAAACTGAGTGTTGAGCCGGACGAGGTGGTACCTCAGGCATCCTTTGTGGATGACCTAGGTGCAGATTCACTTGATCTGGTTGAATTAATCATGGCCATGGAAGAAGCGTTTGACAAAGAGATCTCTGATGAAGAGGCAGAAAAACTCCAAACGGTTCAAGACGCTATTAACTATATAAAAGAACATTCCTGAGGAGGGATGTCGAGTCCCTGTCAAGTGCGGGAGGCTCAAGCAGCCTCCCAGATCAAATAAACGTCTCATGAGTTTTACAACCTATTCAACCGCAGATGTTTAGAGACCTCTGCAAAACTGTCATTTTGTCGTGATGCGGCGTCAGGCTTCGAATTTTGCTCCTCGAAATACATAATGTATTCCTCCGGTCAAAATTTTTGCCTTCCTTGCCCGACAAAAATGTAGCGTTTTTCAAAGGTCTCGTTTACTTGTCATACTGCAAACTTGATGGTATCGTAAAAAGTCGAATTCCGTGAATGACAAGCTATTGAGACTTTTTACGGTTTCATCAAACTTGATCAGGGAATAATGCAATGATGGTGCAGGTTATCACGAAGATTATCATAGGGTCCGATCATGCGGGTTATCCAATGAAGGAGAAGGTGAAAGCCAATCTCCAGAAGCAGGGCGTCCAAGTGGAAGACATTGGAACTTACAGCGAAGAATCTGTGGATTATACCGACTTCGGGAAAAAGGTGGCCTGCAAGGTGTCAGACGGCACTTTTGATCGCGGCATCTTGATCTGTGGAACCGGACTTGGAATGTCTATGGTTGCCAATCGCTTTCGCGGTGTGCGCGCCGCGCTGGCCAACGATCTTTTTTCAGCCATCATGAGCAGGCGCCACAACGACTCCAACATCCTGGTCATGGGCGGCCGACTGATCGGTGACACCCTGGCCATGCAGGTGTTAGATACCTGGCTTGACACCCCTTTTGAAGGTGGACGTCATCAACGCCGTATAGAGAAGATGGACGAAGGATGAACCTCTTCATATGAGCCGTCCTTCCTGGAAAGAATATTTTATGGATATCGCATCCCTGGTGGCAAGGCGATCTACGTGCCGACGTCGCCGGGTAGGGGCCATTGTGGTAAGAAACAAACGAATTCTGGCAACCGGCTATAATGGAGCTCCTACAGGACTTCCTCATTGCCTCGATATTGGCTGTCTGCGTGAGGAACTGGGGGTCGCTTCCGGTGAGCGACATGAACTGTGTAGAGGCCTTCATGCCGAACAAAACGTCATTATTCAAGCTGCCTATCACGGGGTTTCCATCAAAGGGGCTACGCTTTATTGTACGAACCTCCCCTGTTCCATCTGTTCTAAGATGCTCATCAACGCCGGCATTTCCGAAATCGTATATCAGGAAGGCTATGCAGACCCAATGGCAAAGGAAATGATAAAGGCTGCTGGGGTGAAACTTGCCCGGATCGATCGGGCCTGAACGTATCAGGTATCGGGTATTAGGCATCGCGGAAAGGAATAACGAACAATGAAATGCCCATATTGCAGTCAGATTGACAACAAGGTCATCGATTCGAGAATGACTAAGGAGGGGAATGCGGTCAGGCGTCGGCGTGAATGCTTAGCCTGTAAGCACCGATTCACCACCTATGAACGGGTTGAGGCGTTGCCGCTTGTCCTGATCAAGAAGGATGGCAGGCGGGAGACCTTTGATCGGACCAAGGTCCTTGTGGGGATGCAAAAGGCCTGTCAAAAGCGAAACATTAGCATCAACACCCTCGAAGAGTTTGTGGATGAACTTGAGCGGGAACTCCAGGAGATGGGGGAAAAAGAGATTCCTTCCTCAGTGGTAGGCGAACGGATCATGACAAGACTACATGAATTGGATGACGTGGCCTATGTCCGGTTCGCCTCGGTATACCGAGAGTTCAAAGACATCAATGACTTTATGTCCGAGCTGAAGGATTTGCTTGATGCTCCCAAGAAAACAAGTTAACGCCCTTTGGGCGAGTTGAAAGCTGAAAGTTCAAAGCTGAAAGTAAAAAGGATTTTGTTTTGCTTTGACCTTTCAGCCTTGAGCTTTGAGCTTATTCTCATATAGGGGTCTTTGATAATTGTGGACGAAACTTACATGAGAATGGCCATCGACTTGGCCGAACAGGGTCGGGGCTGGACCTCCCCCAACCCGATGGTTGGGGCAGTTATTGTTAAGGGCGGCAAGGTTGTTGGAAAGGGTTTCCATCAGGCCGCAGGCGGCCCCCATGGCGAGATCCACGCCCTTAATGACGCGGGTGAAAAAGCCCGAGGAGCCACACTCTATGTGACCCTGGAGCCATGTAACCATACAGGTCGGACACCACCCTGCACGCAGGCAATACTGAAAGGTGGTATCAAACGAGTCGTAGCAGGGATGAAAGATCCGAATCCGCAGGTGACCGGCGGCGGGCTCGCTTTTTTGAAAAGTCAGGGTCTCGATGTGTCGGCCGGGATCTGTGAAGATGAGTGTCGACGTCTCAATGAGATTTTCATCAAATACGTCACCACATCACTGCCCTTTGTCATCCTTAAATGTGCAGCTACGCTTGACGGTCGCATTGCGACACGTACAGGGAATTCCAAGTGGATCACCAATCCCCTTTCAAGACAATTCGCCCATGAGCTCCGTCATACCGTTGACGCGATCATGGTGGGCGTAGGAACCGTCCTTAAGGACAACCCACAGCTGACAACCCGACTTGAAGGCCGTAAGGGATCAGATCCCATACGGATCGTGCTTGACACCCATCTATCGATATCCCCGAATGCAAGGCTGTTGCATCTTGCTTCAGATTCTGATACCTTAATTGTGACCGGCAGTGCGCCCCCTGCCGAAAAGAAAAGGATGCTGGAAAGACCGGGGGTGCGTTTTCTTGCGCTGGATGACGCCGAGGGACAGATTGATCTCACTGCCCTCGTAAGAGAGCTGGGCGGGATGGGCGTTACCAGCCTCCTGATCGAGGGGGGGAGCCGTGTTAACGGTTCGGCCTTGAGGGCGGGCATCGTGGACAAGATCTACATTTTTTATGCCCCCAAGATTTATGGCGGTGATGACGGAGTTCCTATCTGTGCCGGCCCCGGGCTTGAGCTCATGGAGCAAAGCATACAGATCAAAGATGTCTCGGTTCATCGATTTGAAGACGACGTGATGATCGAAGGGTACCTTGGGGAGTATAGTAAGCGGTGTTTACAGGGATAATAGAAGGTCTTGGGTCAGTCAAATCGCTAACCCGCGCGGCAGGCGGACTTCGCATGGGTATCGAAGCCGATATTCCTATGGACGAAATCAAGGTGGGTGATAGCATTGCTGTGAGCGGGGCTTGCCTGACCGTCGTCGATTTTCAGGACAATATCTTTGAAGTTGACGTAGCCCCTGAAACGCTCTCGAAGACGACCCTAGGTCAGGTAAAGGTAGAAGACAGGGTGAACTTGGAGCGGTCACTGTGTCTTGGTGATCGCCTTGATGGACACCTGGTAACCGGACACGTTGATGGCGTTGGCATGGTTCGGGCCAAGCGCCCCCTGGCCAATGCCATGCTTTTTGCGTTTGGGGTGCCGGAACCACTTTCTCGCTACATCGTTCAAAAAGGCTCTGTCGCCGTTGATGGCATCAGTCTTACAGTAAATGCCTGTAAAAGAACCACTTTTGAAGTCAGCATAATCCCTCACACGGCCAAAATCACCACTATGGGCTTCAAGAAAGTAGGAGATCCAGTCAACATCGAGACGGATATAATAGGAAAATACGTGGAGCGCTTTACCCAGCACTCTGCTAACACGTCCACCGAGACAGAGGATACGACTTCCTCCGTTGATAAAACCCTGCTTGCAAAGGCAGGATTTATGTAAGGAGACAAAATGGCACGTATTACGATAGAACAAGCCCTGGAAGACATCAGCCGGGGCAAGATGGTAATTCTCGTTGATGACGAGGACCGGGAGAACGAAGGTGACCTCACTCTGGCTGCTGAAAAGGTGACGCCTGAGGCGATCAATTTCATGGCTAAATATGGCAGGGGGCTGATCTGCCTCTCCTTGACCCCGGAAAAAATAGAAGCTCTGAACTTACGTCCCATGGCGGAGAATAATACCTCACGCTTCCAGACCGCCTTTACCGTATCCATAGAGGCCAGACACGGCGTGACCACTGGAATCTCAGCGGCAGACAGGGCCACCACGATCCTGGCTGCTGTGGCAGATGATGCCAGACCGTTTGATCTGGTGCGGCCCGGCCATGTATTTCCGCTTCGTGCACGAAAGGGGGGCGTTATTGTTCGGTCCGGACAGACGGAAGGGTCTGTAGATCTGGCACGGCTTGCGGGCTTGAGGCCGGCGGGAGTGATCTGTGAGATCATGAACGACGATGGTACCATGGCCCGAATGCCCGATCTGAAAAAAGTCTCAGAAAAGCACAGCATTGGAATTTGTACCATAGCAGATCTGATTGAATACCGACTCCGGACTGAGTGCTTCGTACATCCTGTCGCCACCACAGTCATCCCGACCGGTATTGCGGGTGAGTTCAAAACCACTGTCTATGAGAATGATGTCGATGACTTGCTCCATATCGCCGTGGTCAAGGGGGAAATTGATTCTGCCAAGCCGGTCCTGGTGCGTGTTCATTCGGAATGTCTCACCGGTGATGTGTTTGGTTCCATGCGGTGCGACTGCGGAGAACAACTTCGTGCTGCCATGAAGATAATAGAACAAGAAGGCACAGGGGTTCTTCTTTACATGCGCCAGGAAGGCCGGGGTATCGGACTTCTCAACAAGCTGAAAGCGTATGAGTTGCAAGATCAAGGCCACGACACGGTGGAGGCGAATGAAATGCTCGGATTCCAGTCCGACTTGAGAAATTACGGCATTGGCGCTCAAATACTGGTGCATCTGGGTGTGCGCAAAATGCGCCTGATGACCAACAACCCAAAGAAAATCGTGGGACTTGAAGGTTATGGCCTGAGCGTGGTCGAACAGGTGCCAATTGAAATCACACCCAATGAGTATAATGAGGGATATCTTAGCTGCAAGAAAGTGAAGATGGGCCATCTGCTGAAGCTCAACGCCAAACGCTAAAGGGTGCCCATTCATAAATAGCCTATATGAGGCTGGGCACTAAACGAGTTTCCAATTCATAAATAAGAGCTTTTTTCGATGAGCAAGGCCGCACAAGGGTTTCGTTGAGGCGTACACAGAGTACGCCGCAGACGGAAACCCGCGGAGAACGCCGCTAATCGGGAAAAGAGCCATTTATGGATGGAAACTAAGGAGGGGCCATAATGCCAAACGTGTACGAAGGAAGAATATCTGCTGAGGGGAAAAAGTTCGCGCTGGTTGTGAGCCGCTTTAACGATTTTATCAGTGATAGGCTCCTGGCCGGTGCCCTGGACGCCCTTGATCGTCATGGTGCCCGTGGTGAAGACATCGACATCGTGAAGGTGCCGGGCTCCTTCGAAATCCCCCTTATGGCGAAGAAGATGGCCCAAAAAGAAAAATATCATGCTGTTATCTGTCTGGGGGCTGTGATCAGGGGTTCTACACCCCATTTCGAGTATGTTAGTGCTGAGGTTTCCAAAGGAATCGCCTTGGTCAGTCTGGAATCAGGGGTTCCGGTTATCTTTGGTGTGGTCACCACGGACACCTTGGAGCAAGCCATAGAAAGGGCCGGGACAAAGGCTGGAAATAAGGGCTGGGCCGCAGCCGTGGCCGCGATGGAGATGGCCAATCTCGTAGAATCTGTTGATAAGGTTTAGGGGATTGAGCCTACTATGGTCACTGGTCACTGGTCATTGATTTACTAATGACTAATGACCATTGACTAATGACCACAACGAGCAGCGAGACCGATACACTGTAGACTGTTACAAGAAATGGGGAATCGCCGGCGCTCAAGAGAACTTGCTATGCAGGCTCTTTTTCAGATCGAGATGAACCAGGATCGCTCAAGAGAATCCCTTGAGTTATTTTGCAAACATTTCGGAGTTACAAAAAATGTGAAGCCCTTTTTTCTTCGACTGGTCGAAGGTGTAAAAGAATTTCAACATGAGATCGACCCCTTAGTCGAACGTTTTTCGAAAAACTGGAAGATTGGCCGTATGTCCCGGGCAGATCTCAACATCATGAGAGTCGCTGTCTATGAACTCCTTTACTGCGATGATATTCCATCTAAAGTCTCCATCAACGAAGCAATAGATATCGGAAAGAAGTTCGGCACCGAGGATTCCGGTGCCTTCATTAATGGCATCCTGGACAGTATCCGTATCTCCCTGGAGAAGGAAAACCAGTCGGGGATTGACGATTGAAAATTGAAGATTGACGATTGTTTGAATCGCAAAAGTGAGCGCAACGGTCTTCAATTGACAATCTTCAATAGTCAATCTTCAACCCCCCTGGTCAGTTTCAAGAACACAGTCTCAAGGTTATGCTTTTCAGCACCCGCCTTTCGTCTGAGCTCCAAGGCACTTCCGACGGCAATCAAGCGGCCTTCATGTATGATCCCTATACGATCACACATCTCTTCGGCAACGGCAAGGGTGTGGGTGGACATGAAAATGCTAACACCCTTGCCGGCAAGGGACTTAAAGATGGTCTTCACGAGCCTTGCTCCTTTCGGATCCAGTCCCACCATCGGTTCATCGACCACAATCACCTTTGGCTCGTGTATGAGAGCAGCCGACATAACCAGCCGTTGCTTCATTCCGTGGGAATAACTCTCAATCAGGTCTCCGCCCCAATGGTCCATCTCAAACAGGGCCAGGAGTTCTCTTATTCTTGCTTCTGAGCGCTGTTCGTCCATCCCGTAGAGCGATGCCACAAAATAAAGAAATTCAATACCAGAGAGCTTTTCGTAAAGGAAGCCGCGGTCCGGAATGAAACCCGTCACCTGTTTCGCACCCACCGGATCTTCAGTCAAATTCTTGCCGTCGATTATGACGGTACCCTCTGTCGGCTCTAAGATCCCGGCCATCATCTTAATAGTCGTGGTCTTTCCAGCCCCGTTTGGCCCCAAGAAACCAAAGATCTCACCTGCTGGAATCTCCAGACTCACATCATTGACGGCAGTGAGCCTGCCAAAGCGCTTTGTCAGGTGTATTAGGCTGATCATTTCGTTGTTTGTTATCCGTTATCTGTTATCCGATTTCCAATTGAAGCTCCCTACAGTCCCGACAAGTTGGGACTGTAAGGGTAAGGTTGCATTCTTCGATTCGCTTCAAGGGAGATCCAACGACAATCAGATTTTGAACCGGATAACTGTCTGAGGGGCTTAGTGAGCATTGAGAAAGAACGGCAAGCTATACGGACCGACCTTAAATGCTCAAAAAGATCGAATATCCCGTTACGATACAACAAGTTGCTGCAGTTCTTTCCTTAGGCTCACTTAGGTCCGAGTTTTATACGGTTCAAAATCTGATTGTCGTTGGAGCGACCGTTTTTTCAAAAAACCTGAATTGTTTACCTCCAAATGAATCGTGTAAACCCAATAAACCCGCTATCGCGCCTCAAGCACCGTCAGTTTAACCCGCCCTATGACCCGCACCATATCCGCCTGGCGATCTAGACCCCCTTCAACGAACTTGATGTGGGTTACATCGGCTGGCATTTGTCCCATCAAGGCATCCGC
>Ga0209427_10009253_pt1 | contig 11004 bp, 7 predicted proteins | sample DeeMarSWOR136_30_FD_187465 | JGI IMG/M metagenome (GOLD analysis project Ga0209427, IMG submission 187465) | Marine sediment microbial communities from White Oak River estuary, North Carolina - WOR-1-36_30 (SPAdes) (version 2) | ecosystem: Environmental > Aquatic > Marine > Intertidal zone >... | reverse complement strand
ATGAGATAAAGATCCAGAAAAAATACTTAGTATTCTCTTAATATTTATAAAATTTGATAATGAAGAATTAAAAGAAAAAATATCAAGAATCCTTGTTGATAACTATATAAAAAATCCAAGATTGATCTTTGATAATCTTATAAAGATTAAGGATGATTCAAAATTTATTTCAAAAGGGATTGTGTCTCGAACAATCATCAAAATTACTAAAAATTATTCCGAACAAACTATTCCAATTTTGATTCATTCTCTAGAATCTAATGATGAAGACATAATTTTAAACTCAATCAATGCTCTAGATGGATTAATTGAAGATTATGGGGAAAAAATCAGTATCAAATCACTTCTTTCAATTTTTAATTTAGAGAACAATAAAAAAGTTAAGAAAGAAACATCTCACTTAATATCAAAAATCGCAAAAAAAAATCCAAAACTAATGAAACCTATTATGAACGATTTATTCCAAATTATGAACCATCAAGAATCATCAGTAAAGATAAATCTTACTAAATCTCTATTGGATGTTTCGAAAAATTCTCCAGAACTTGTTCCTGTACAACTTATTATAACCTATCTGTCAGATCAAGATCCCTTTATCCGTGAAACTAGTGTTAAAATATTAGGATATATTGGTTATAAACTTCCATTTGGTGTAGTTGATACACTTATAAATAAAGCTTTAGTTGATGATGAGTGGATTGTTAGGGATGCTGCGATTTCAAGTATCGGAAAAATTATTGATCATGTTGAAAATAGAGACATAATTATTAAAAAACTAGTAGACTTAATAGACGACGAGAAGAGTTGGGTTCAAAGATCTGCAATGAATCTTTTATCTTCGATTAAAGGAATCGAGGAATCGGATATACCCTTCGAAAAAGTTTCAAAAAACCTAATCAGCGATGATCCAAAAGTTCGTGAAGGATCTGCTAACTTATTAAAAATTTATAGTTATCAAAGTATAGATGAAATCTTTGAAGATATTATTCTTCTTTTAGGGGATGAATCTGAGGATGTAAGAAAAACCATGATTAATGTAATGGTTGATATCATTAAAAGAATTGGTCTTTCAAATATAATCTCAAAATTACTAAAAAATTTGAGCGATGAGGGCTCCATCACAACTCAGCAATCTATAGCTATTATTTTAGGAAGAACAGTAAGATATGAAGATGAAAAAATTAAAAAGAGAGTCATTTCCTTATTGAAGATGAGATGTGAGATGTCTCAAGACCCTATTATTTGTGAAACTTTAGCAAAGTTAAAAGAAAGTTAAATCATTCTCTTTTATCATTCAAAAATAAGAGGATTATATCACTAAACCATTTCTCTCTAATTATTTTTTTCCGACAAATTTTATTTACTGTTTAATAAGCTTAAATCGTTAATATAACAATTTAAAATATCATAAAAAATAATTTTGGTATATCAATGTAATTTAAATGGTGAAAAATATTGACTACTCCTTTATCAAGTCCTAGTATACCAATTCATAAAGTTCAACGATTTGAAGATTTTTACAGATTATTCGAAGATAAACCGGGAGTATATAAATACCAAGATCAAATAAATGATATCTTTTCTAAAGCAAGTAATTCTTTAATACTTCTTTATGAAGATCTCTTAGCTTATGATTCTGAAATTGCTGAAATGTTAAAAAAAGATCCTGAATCTCTTTTAGAAGATGCAACTGAAGCTTTTAAAAATATTCTAAAATTTCAAGGAGGAAAATTAGAAGATCAAGAACATTTCGTAAGAATTACAACTAAAGATGAAACAAGCCCATTATCTACGCCTTTAAGAGGATTAAGGGCAAGGGATATAGATAATCTTGTCTGGACTAAAGGAATTCTAGTTAGGAGCTCTGCAATTAGACCAAAATTAGTTAAAGCAACTTTCGAATGTATGATCTGTGGTACTCAATTTGAAATTATACAGTTAACTTCTAAAATAAAATGGCCTAAATTCTGTAGTAATAAAAGATGTAAGGCTAAATCTCAATCTGATTTTCGGCTCATATCTAAACATTCAGAATTTATTGATTGGCAAAGTATAATGATCCAAGAAATTCCCGAAGATTTACCTCCTGGACGAATACCTAGATCAATTCAGGCTATTTTGACCTATGATTTAGTAGACACGGTGAAGCCTGGAGATAGAATCAAATTAATGGGTACCTTTAAGTCCGTTTTAGCTCAATCAACTAAAAGCATCAATAGTACTCTCTTTAAAACTTTCATTAATGTCAATTTTATCGATCCTGAAGATAAGAGTGATGAATTTATTGAACTTTCAAAAGAAGATAAAAAAGCAATTGAAGATTTATCAAAGGAACCATTTATTCAGAAAAAAATAGCAAGATCTATTGCACCGACAATTTATGGAAGAGAAGATCTCAAATTAGCTTGTGCTTTAACTTTATTCGCAGGGACTAGAAAAAAAAAAGTCGGTGGAAATTTTAAAAGGGGAGATATACATATTTTATTTGTAGGAGATCCGGGAACTGGGAAATCTGAAATACTAAAAAGCGCAATTGATATATCTCCTAGAGGTTTATACACTTCTGGAAAAGGATCCACTGCAGTTGGCTTAACCGCAGCAGTTATTAAAGATAGCGATACTGGGCAAATGAATCTTGAAGCAGGGGCCGTTGTATTAGCTAATGGCGGGGTTGCTGCAATTGATGAGTTCGATAAGATGGATCCTGCGGATAGATCTGCTTTACACGAGGCAATGGAACAACAAACGGTTAGCATTGCAAAAGCAGGGATAGTAGCAACCTTAAAAGCACAAACAGCTATAATTGCTGCCGCTAATCCTCGTTCTGGAAGATATGATAGGTATAAGACCCCAACCCAAAATATTCATTTACCCCCATCTTTATTATCTCGGTTTGATCTCATTTTTGTAGTCGTAGATAAACCTGATCCTGCTGAAGATGCTCAAATGGCTGAATTTATTTTGAGAAATTCAATGATAGAGCCCGATGAATCTTTTGAGACAGAATTTAGAGAAATTGCGGCAATATCAGGAGATTTATTAAAAAAGTATATCAAGCATGCTCGAAGGAGTTATCATCCTATTTTAACTGAAGAAGCTAAAGAAAGAATTAAAGATTTTTATTTAGAATTAAGAGGACAATATGAAAGTGAAGATGCTATTGTGTCAATCTTGGCGAGGAATCTTGATGCACTTGTACGATTAAGTGAAGCTTACGCTAAAATGGCTTTACGCAATAAAGTCACTAAGGAAGATGTAGAGGAAATAATAAAATTATTTAAAAGATATTTGAAAGACACCGGATATGATGAAACTACTGGAAAGATAGATATGGATAGAATTCTTGTCGGACAATCTAGAAGCTCTATCAGTAAGCTAGATAAATTATTGAGTAGATTAAAGGAAATCTTTGAGGAAAATGGTTGGAAATCTATAGAGAAGAAATCAATAATTCAGATTCTTGAATTAGAAGAAGAATTAGATGAAAATTGGATAAAAGATGCTCTTGAAGAACTAATAAAAGAGGGAACCTTATATGAACCAAAACATGGCTTAATTAAATTTACAAATAAAGAGGAATGATTTGAATAGTCTAAAGTTCTTATAAAATGCATAAATTAAACCGTTTAGCCTTTTAACTTATGTTCTAATATGTTTGAGAGCCTCATGATAGAGAATAATCAAGAATATAGTAAAAAAAAAATTCAGTTTGAGTTTTTCTTTGATAATAAGAATAATCAATTTAAATCGAACAAGGCTAATTCAATAACTAATTATTCCAAGATCGATTTCAAGAGAGATTTAAATAGGGAGCAATACAATATCGTTGATAATATCGAAGGACCCATGTTGATTATTGCTGGCGCAGGTTCGGGCAAAACAAGAACAATTGTTTATGCTGTAGCAAAACTAATACTTAATGGGGTAGAACCCTCTGAGATCATGCTTGTTACTTTTACTAATAAAGCTGCAAATGAAATGATTGAAAGGGTTAGAAAAATTCTTGGTTGGAATCCAAAAAATATTTGGGCTGGAACTTTTCATTCAATATCCAATCAGTTTTTACGTAGTTATGCTAAAAATCTGGGATTAAAACCAAATTATTCAATAATTGATGAATTAGATGCTATAGCACTAATGAAACTTTCAATAGGTTCAGTAAACGTTGATGAATTTAATGAACGCCTGCCAACTGCCAAAATCGCAAAGAAAATCTTATCTTTTTCAATAAATTGTAATAAATCAATTCAAGAGGTTATTAGTTGGAAATATGTTCAATTCGATAATGATAATATAATATCAAAATTAAATGAAATTTATAAAATATACAGAGTTAAAAAAGCAAAAGATAACTTTGTAGATTTTGATGATCTCTTAATTTTTTGGAATAAGCTATTAGATGATAGATTAATTGCTCAAAAAATAGCCCAAAAAATTAAATATATCTTTGTTGATGAGTATCAAGATACTAATCATATTCAAGCTGATATAATTTTTAAGTTAGCAAATCAGAATCCTGAAAAAAATATTATAATTGTAGGAGATGATGCTCAAAGTATCTATGCATTTCGTGGAGCAAATTATCAAAATATAATGCAGTTTCCAAAAAAATTTAAGAACACTAAAATACTTGAATTAACCTACAACTATCGTAGCATACCTGAAATATTAGAACTTGCTAATGAATCAATAAAACACAATACTTCTCAATATAGAAAAGAAATGAGAACAATTCGAGAAAAATCCTTAAAACCACAGCATATACTAGTTGATAATGATGAAATTCAAGCACAATTTATAACCGAACAAATAATAAAATTGAAATCTGAAGGATATGAATTGAATGATATAGCAATTCTTTATCGAGCAGGATTTCATTCATTAAAAATTGAATTAGAATTACAGCGTAATGCAATCCCTTATATTGTCAGGTCTGGTTTCTCTTTTTTTGAAAGATCACATATTAAAGACATCTTAGCTCATCTTCGCATTATTCAAAATCCATATGACGAAATTGCTTGGACTAGAATTTTTTCCTATATCCCAGGAATAGGCAAAATCTTAGCAAAAAGAATTCTTGAGGTTATATTGAAAGAAGAAAATCCTGTTGGAACTGTTGTTCAAAACAATTTTTTCTTAAATCAACTAAAAAGAATAAAAATTCCTAAAATTGCAAAAAAAAATTTAATTACTCATGTAAAAAAATTACATAAATTTACACCAAATGATAAACCTAGCGATATTATTTTAAATTTGATTAATATATTTGAGGAAAAATATAAAATTAATTATTCTAATTGGCAAGATAGGATTGAAGATTTAAAGGAATTGAGTAAATATTCTCTTAATTTTGACTCAATTCAATGCTTTTTAGAAACCTTAAGTTTAAATTATTCTAATTTAGATTCAAAAAAAATACTAATCTCCTCTAATAATAATAAAGACGAATTCTTAACATTATCAACTATTCATCGTGCGAAAGGGCTTGAATGGAAAATAGTATTTATTCCGATGTTATCTGAAAATTTATTCCCCTCAAGTCGTGTTAAAGATAATAAAGAAGCATTTGAAGAAGAACGCAGAGTATTTTATGTTGCAATTACTAGAGCTAGAGATAAATTGTTCTTAGTATCTCCACTGAAGGTTCATAGCTACAGTTTAAATCAAACACTAAGTGTCTCACAATTTGTATCTGAATTGAATCCAAAAGTTTACCTAGAATACTTTTTTAAAACTGAATCTGACAAGTTAAAAGAAATATATAAAATAAACACAAGAAAAAATGAATTTAAACAAGATAGGAACGCATCTTTATTTACAACTGCAGATAACTTATTAAAAAAATAAAACTAATTAAGATATTTTATTTAGTTGAACTATATTTTGGGTAAGTAGATCTCACTTTTTAAGTAAAAATTAAAACAAGCTCATTATTAATATCTACAAAGCATCTATGAACCTTTCTCTATCTACTATTTTTACTTATTTGAGGTTCCCTGAATTTAGTTTTTATATTCCAATATTATTAATTCCTAATTCCCTTAATTTAATTAGATTTGGTTTACCAGTGATGGGATCCCAATTTCTTATATCATAATAATAACTTTTTAGTTTATTGAAATCCGGAGTTCTACCAGCAACAGCACCTTCATTAGTGGGATTTAATAATATCTTTGGAAGGTTATCATTTTCTGAGGTAAGGCCCATTTTGATATTAAATAATCTTTTTAGATTGAAAATTCTTTCACCCATAATTTTAATTTCCTCTAAACCATAATCCCAGCCCATAACATATTTAATAAGTTCTGCCATATAGACTGGAGGCGGATTCGAAAAGAAACAGGATATTAGACTAGAATATAATGCTCTGTAGTCAAGAAGTAGCGAGGTATACTTTGCCATTTTTTTATTATTCGAAAATAAATCGATTTTACCTATTCCTATGGATGAAAAATCAACCTCATTTTCTTTTCTTAATACTTTAAAGGCGTCTCCTGTGGTATGGCAAGCCCCTCGTGGTCCAAAAGCATATGTTAATGCTAAACCATAACATGATCTTATATCGTGATAAGGTACTTCTAATTTATTAACTGTAGCAATATCATCAGATGGGATATTATAAAATTTCCCAACTTCATTTGACCCTTCTGCTAATAGGTTTCCAATTCCTTTCCTATAAGCTATTGCTTTTATTAGTTGTAACATTGGATTGAAATTTCCCCATTTTAAATCCAAATTATCTATTTCATCCTTATTAATCTGATTTTTGTTATAAAGATTATATAAGAATGAGATAACGCTGCTAGTACTTATGGTATCTAAACCATAATCATTACAGAGATGATTAGCCATAGCAATTGATTCTAAATTTTTATTTAAAATCATTGAACCAAATCCTGCAATTGTTTCATATTCGGGGCCTTCAGTCTCTTCAGTTAAGACTTTATTTTTGTTTATTTTTATAATCTTACCGCATGCTATACTACAACCAAAGCAAGATTTCCTTTTTATCAGATAATTTTCCTTTAATTTTTCACCAGTTATATTTGAAATATCTTCCCATTCTCCTTTAGACCAGTATTTTATAGGTAAATCGCCAATTGTATGAAAAGGCATGACTGCTGAACTTGTTCCATACTCACGGAGAACTTTAGTAGCCAATGCTTTTAAAATAAATCTAGATGTTTTCTTTGATATTTCTTTGAATTTATTCTCATCTGCAATATTAGGTTTATAAGAGCTTCCCTTTACTACAATACCCTTTAAATTCTTTGAACCCATAACAGCACCCATACCAGTTCTACCAACTGACCTTCCTTCAGTATTTATATTCGCGAATTTAACTAAATTTTCTCCCGCTTGTCCTATGCAAAGAACTTTAGATTTTAAATCTCCTGATAACGCTTTTAATCTTTTTTGAGTTTTCTTAATGCCTTCTCCCCATAATTCTGTAGCGTCTAAAATTGATATTTCACTATCAAAAACTTTTAAATATACCGGATGATCAGCTCGCCCTATAATTATTAGACCATCATATCCCGCTCTCTTTAATTCTGGACCAAAGAACCCCCCTGCATTTGCTTCTCCCCATAATCCTGTATAGGGGGATTTTGAACAAACAACCATTCTTGAGAATGATGGTGCTCCTGTTAAGCATAAAGGTCCTGTCATCACCATTAATATATTATTTGATGATAAAGCATCTGTATCCTTACCCAAGCGATCAATAAGATATCGACAAGCGTATCCTGCTCCACCCATAAATTTTTTTGAAAAATCATTATCAATTTCTTCAACATAAATAGATTCTTTATTTAAATTTACTTTAAGTAAATTTCCTGTGAATCCGAAATGTTTGTTGCTCTTCATTATATTATAATACCGAAAATTATTTCCTAATTAAATTTCATCTAACTTAATTTGAAAAAATTGATAAAATCAATAAATTTTATTATTATCAATAATGACAGATTTATTAATAATAGCAACCTAAATCTCAATAATATTTGTATAAAAGAGAGTTGATGTTTATTAAAGCGGCATTATTTGAAGATATTAAAAAAATCGTATATAGAGAAGATTATCCTAAGCCTATTGTTGGATTAAATGATGTAATCGTTAAGGTAGATTATTGTGGAATATGTGGAAGTGATATAACTAATTTCAAATATAAAATGTATCAAGTACCGCTTATAATGGGCCATGAATTCGCTGGAGAAGTTATTGAAGTTGGTGAAGATGTTTCTGGTGTGAATCTTGGTGATAAGGTTTGCGGTATAAATGTGTCTCTTGACGTAGGTCATGGAGAACTAGGAGGATTAGGAATTTTTCAGAATGGAGGTTTTGCTGAATATGTAAAAGTCCCGAATAAATATTTATTCCATATTCCAAATTCAATTTCGACAAAAGAAGCAATTATGATTGAATCTTTTGCTAATGCGACAAGAGGTACGCGTTTATCAAAAATTGGAAGTGAACAAAATATTATTATCATAGGTGGGGGGAATATTGGACTTTGCTTTTTAAAATTCTTACTAGTTGAGAAAAGTCCAAAATATATTGGAGTTATTGAACCAAATGATTTCTTGAGGGAAAAAGCAACGGAATTTGGAGCTACTGAGACTTTTCCTCCCAATATGATTAAAATAAAGAAATTTATTAAGAAATGTGGGGAACCTTCTTTTATTTTTGATTGTGCAGGAAATGAAAAATCCTTACTGATGGGAATAGAGTTGATAAAAAAGGGTGGGACAATATTATTAGAAGGAGTCTATAAAGGTTCCATTTCTTTTCCAATGTTTTTAATAAATTCAAAAGAAGTATGTTTGAAAGGATGTCTAGGACATGATCAACAAGATATACTTAATTCAATTGAATTCTTTAGTCAAAATAAAGTAGATGCTAATGAATATATCTCCCAAATTCTCCCCTTAAAGAATATTCAAGAAGCTTTTGAGAGATATTTAAAGCCAGGAGATAGAGAATTTATCAAGATAGCAATAAAAATAAATTAAGAATCCAGTATCAACCTTATTTTCTTAATTTTAAGTAATAATTATCATTTCCTATTTAATGCATATTTAGCTATCAATTCAAAACTTTTTTCGACGTTGTTTCCAATCTTTGCAGAAGTGAATAATAAATCAATAGCGTTAATCTTTTTTTTTATATTTTCTACTTCTTCTTTGGAAATATTCATAGACAAATCATTTTTATTGGCAATTAAAATTATAGGTATATTATCGCAATAATTTTTTAAATCTAGACTCCAAAATTCTTCAATCTGAAAAAAAGTATTTTTACGTGCTATATCTCCTACAATTAAGACTCCATTAGCACCTCTATAATATATATGTCTCATCTTTGTCCATCGTTCCTGTCCAGCAATATCCCAAATTTGAATAGTAACAATTTTTTCTGAATCTAAATTTAATTTCTTAATAAATAAATTAGTCCCTATAGATGCTCTGTAATCGCTAGTAAATTGTCCCGATACAAATTTTTTGACTAAACTCGTTTTTCCAACTCCAGGTTCGCCAATTATAATTAATTTTATCTGATAAACCATAGGTTTTAAAAAGCCATTTTTTTCTTAAAATTTTTATTTTTACATAATTAAATAATGAAAATGTATAAATATTATATTAATTAAATCCTAAACTAAGATTAATTAAAAGAATATCTAAATATTTAGAGGCTAGATTATTGACGACAGGAATTGTATATGATCCAATATATTTAGAACATAGGATTGGCACTCATGTTGAAAGTCATGAAAGACTCATTGCTATAATGGATTTATTAAAAGAAGAACATGTTTTTGAAAATCCTGATTTTAAACTAATCCACCCAAGGAAAGCAACATTAGAACAAGTTAAATACGTTCATAGAGAGAGTTTAATTAAACAAGTTAAACAAATGAGCGAACTTGCTCAAGCTAGCGGTTCTATTCAAAATCTTGATATGGATACTGCGGTTTCTGCTAAAACTTATGAAGCCTCCTTATATAGTGTCGGGGGCAATTTAACGGGAATAGATGAAATATTGGAAGGTAAAGTTACAAATGTATTTGCTGCTGTACGGCCGCCAGGCCACCATTCAAATGCCTATAAATGTGCAGGATTTTGTATATTTAATAATATTGCCATTGCAACAGAGTACCTTTTTAAAGAAAAGGGATTTAAAAGAGTTGTCATTATTGACTGGGATTGTCATCACGGTAATGGGACTCAGGATATTTTCTTTAATGGTTCTGAAAATGGTGAAGTTATAATGTTTAACTCACATCAAGATGGGCGTACTCTATATCCTGGCAGTGGATTTATTGATGATATTGGATCTGGGAAAGGGAAGGGAAAAATAATCAATTTTCCTATGCCTCCAAGAGCCGCAGAAGATATTGTATTAAAATATTTTGATCAAATTATTAACCCGATTTGTGAAGAGTTTAAACCAGAGTTTGTTCTAATTTCAGCAGGTTTTGATACTCATTGGACGGATAGATTAACCAATATGGGATGGACTTTTCAAGGACCCGCAAACTATTTAAAAAAAATAAAAGAAATGGCAAGTAACTTTGCTAATAATCGGATTTTAATTACTTTGGAGGGAGGTTATGAAATTGATAAACAAGCAAAAGCAGTATATAATTGTTTAAAGGTGTTAAGCAATAAGGACGATGAAATGATTGAAGAAAATCCAAGAAAATCTGAAAAAGAATTGCTGAATTATATAGATACAATATTACTCCCAAAATTAAAAAATAATCTTAGTTCTTACTGGAGTTGCTTCTAAATAAATAAGATCGATACGCTTTTATATCTACATTTGTACCATAATTTATAAACTTAAAGCACTATTTATGTTACAAATCAATTAAAAATAAATTAACAAAGAGGAAAATAATTATGTCGGAAGAATATGAAAGAGAGGACGAAGAAGAAAATAGACCTCCAGGTAAGCCTCCTTCAATGCCTCCTCCTTCAATGCCCCCTACTTTCCAAC
>Ga0209427_10009252_pt1 | contig 11005 bp, 5 predicted proteins | sample DeeMarSWOR136_30_FD_187465 | JGI IMG/M metagenome (GOLD analysis project Ga0209427, IMG submission 187465) | Marine sediment microbial communities from White Oak River estuary, North Carolina - WOR-1-36_30 (SPAdes) (version 2) | ecosystem: Environmental > Aquatic > Marine > Intertidal zone >... | reverse complement strand
TCTCCGTCATGGTAATTGAAGACAACCTTATGCGTATAAGAGGTATACAGAATATATCCAGCGGTCGTATGTTTAACACCTTTTGGTTTACCGGTTGTTCCACTTGTATAGAGAATGAATAGTGTATCTTCAGAATCCATATGTTCGGGTTCACACTCTTCACTCATATCTTTGATGAAATCTTTATACCAAATATCTTTGTTTGTATGAGCTACTTCATTTCCAGTACGTTCAACAATAATAACGTGCTCAATGGTTGGTACATCATCAATAATTTGGACTACATCACTCATTTTAGGATACAATTTTCCGGCTCTTACAGTTTCATCACTAGTGAAAAGGAGTCTTGAATTAGAATCATCGATTCTATCTTTCACAGCTTCCTTTGAGAATCCACCAAAAACAATCGAATGAATGACTCCGATTCTTGCGCAAGCTAGCATAATAATCGCTAGTTCCGGAATCATAGGGAGCCAAATTGTTACCCGATCGCCTTTTTTTAGTCCCAATTTTTTCATTCCGTTGGCAACTTTACATACTTCTTCTTTAAGTTCGTTATATGTGAATTTTCTAACTTCTCCGGGTTCATCTGCTTCCCAAATGAGAGCTATATGTTTCCCTTTTCCCTTTTTGATATGCCGATCTATGCAGTTATAACATACATTGAGTTTTCCCCCAACAAACCACTTTCCTGGAAATAAATCAGTTTTTTCCCAAACTTTGTTGTAAGGTTTAAACCAATCGATAGATTTGGCCTGTTTACCCCAAAATCCCTCCAAATCGTCAATACTCTGCTGCCAAAGTTTTTTATATTCATCAAATGACATCCCGGTTTTAGCATATTTGGGATTTAAATCTACTGGATTGAAAATGCGCGTTTCTGTAAGAATAGACTCCATTTTGTCTTCTTTCGTCATAATTTTCACCAAATTTGAATTTTGAATATTTTAAATTGTATTTAGAAAATTGTATTGATCATTTGAATTCAATAACAGTTTTAAACATTTTATATAAATTTTATAAATTCTTATATATTTAGAAGATGAATATATTGTGTACGTGAGGGGTTAACATGGTAAGTATAGATTTAACGGATGAAAAGTGGAGAGAAAAGTGGAGTGAAAAAGAGATCACTGTAGAAGTAGCTATTAACAAAATAATCCCTGGAAATAGAGTTTTTGTTGGTACCGGATGTAGCGAACCTCAGGCTTTGGTAGGCGAATTAATTAAACAATCTGAAAAGCTAATTGATACGGAAATAATCCATTTCTTAACTATATATCCGCAGAAATATTTTAAAGATAAGGCCGAAGACTTATTTAGGCACAATGCATTTTATATCGGAAAGACTTTACGTGAAGAGATTAACGAAGGTCAGGCTGATTACACTCCAATAATATCAAGCGAAATATCTTCACTATTTCTTTCGGGTCGAAAATACTGTGATGTGGCATTAATTCAAGTTACACCTCCGGATCGTTTTGGATTTTGCTCTTTCGGAGTTAATGTGGACGTTGCTAAGCCGATTGCTAAGTCTGCATTCATGACAATTGCTGAAATAAATCCACAGATGCCGAGAACTTTAGGAAATTCCTTTATTCACATGAAGGAGATTAATTATTTTGTATATAATGATACAGCCCTATTGGAATTTCATTTTAAAGAGCGGAATGGTTTTACAGAAAGGATTGGAAAAAATGTTGCGAGTATTATTCAGAATAAGTCTACCATCCACATTGGTAATGGCTATCTTCCGAATGCCTGCTTGAAATATCTAAATGAAAAAAAAGATATCGGTATGCATTCTCATTTTATAACAAATAACATCATTCCCTTGATAGAAAACGGAGTATTAACCAGTAGAAAAAAAAATTTTCATCCTGAAAAAATAATTACAAGTTATGCTTTAGGGACTAAAGAATTATATGAATTTATAGACAATAATCCCTATATTGAATTTTATCCTACCGACTATGTTTGTAATCCCCGTTACATAGCAATGAATAAAAATATGGTTTCAATTAATCAGGCGGTTCAAATTGACTTAACGGGACAGGTTAATACCTCTACTAAAGGATATAAATTCCACACTGGCATTGGAGATACTGTAGATTTTATGAGAGGTGCTGCCCTATCCAAAGGAGGTAAACCAATCATAGTCTTACCATCCACTAGAAAAAATGATACTGAATCAACAATCGTATCACATTTAGATGAGGGCGCTGGAGTTATTCTTTCCCGAGCAGACGTACATTATGTTGTCACGGAGTGGGGTGTTGCTTATCTTCATGGTAAAACAATAAGAGAAAGAGTATTAGAATTAATATGTATCGCACATCCTAAATTCAGACAACCATTATTGGATGAAGCCAAAAAATTGAAATATATCTATTCCGATCAAATATTACCATGTGATGATGAGGGAAATATTTGTATTTATCCTAAACAGTATGAAACTTATTTCAAAACAAGAGATAATAAAAAAGTGATTATTCGTCCTGTAAGGACGACTGATGAACCATTATTAAAGGAATTATATTATTCACTTGATGAGAGAGACCGATATCTACGCTTTTTTGAAGTGAAAAAGGAATTCACGCATTCAAAGACACAACAGGAGGTCAATATCGATTATGAGAATATCTTTTCAATTGGTGCTTTTATTGGTGATATTTCAGACCAAGAAATGATTGGAAATGCCTCCTATCATTATAATCCAAGAAATAATATGGCGGAGTTTGATTTTCTTATTAAAAAAGAATGGAGAGGCAGAGGAGTTGCCTCTTTTTTATACCGTCATTTAATTATCATCGCAAAAGAGAAAGGAATTAAAGGATTTTACGGAAATATTCATATACAAAACAGAAAAACAGTGCAAATTATTAGGAAGGGTGGTTATACCAAAATTACACCTCCTGAAGCTGGAGAATATGAATTATTTTATGAGGTTTTTTTCAATAAAGAGGACTATGAAGATTAATAACTTATTATTTGAATTGATGAGACTATAAAGTTTTTTGAAAAAGATTAGTAAAATATAATCTTAATCTTTACTTTTTTTCATTAATTATTACTTTTATTAAGTTATGAAGTTCAAATATACCGATTTTCATGTTCATTCTCGGTGGAGCCATGACATTAAGGAATTTGGTCCTTCGTTTGAAGATTATTTAAAAATCGCAGAAAGAAATAAGATTAACATCTGCTTTTTGGATCATTATGAGTTATACTATATTGAAAATGATGAGACATATCCGTTTTATGATGGTAAAATAGAACAATATTTAGATGAAATTGACAAAGTTAGAGCAACATATGATTTTGTTTTAAGTGGTCTTGAAGTCGACTATTATACTGATTATGAATTAAAACTTCGAGAATTTATGTATGATTATGGAAAAGACTTCGATTTTATAGCAGGTACTCTCCATGAGCCAGATATAGGTCTACCTGTAACTAATCGAGATAAATTAGTTGAACTTCTTGGAAAAAAAGGAGTAAAAGAAGTTGTTGATAATTTTTTTGAATTATCAGAAAAGATGATTAGATCTCAAATCTTCAATAATATCTGTCATTTAGATACAATTTATCGATATATAAATCTAAGAGATTTAGTACCAACCTTTGATACAGATGTTTCAGACGACCGAGTGTTAAATCTTGGAAGACTCTGTATAAAGTATAATATAAGTATAGAATATAACCTTTCGGGATTAAAGTTTCCTATTAAAAGACCTTTTCCATCTAAATCTGTAGTAATCCAATTAAAAAAGGAAGGAGCTAAAATTTTTGTAGGATCTGATAGTCACTCCATTAATTACTTTCGAACAAGTATTTCCAAAGTAAAGAAAGCTTATAAATTTTTGAAAAAAATTGAGAGATAAGAATTAATAAAAATATATAGTAGTATTTTAAAGATCCAATCCTCTTTTTTTCGCAAATAAGTCCTTTAACTCATTTAGAACATGAGATCGTGCTGTTGCCGCTCCTCTCTGAACAGGTTCTTCAGCAGGAGTATGAATCTCTATTGGCAACCCTCCCTGAGCGATTTGAAATGCTCCACTCTCAATAGCTCTAAGACGAGAATCCAAATCGTTGAGTTGGCTGGATATACTTTCTGATAATCTTATAACAGCATTCATGGTTTCTTCTAATATCCTTCCTAAACCTTCTACTTTCTTGTAAGTAGGATCAGTTACCGAATAAGCTTTCATCACATTCTTAATATATTTAGAAAACCTCGGTTCATTCGAAATAAGAGAATAAATTGAGGTTAAATAAATCTCGTAATCAAAATCGTATTTTATACCCTCAAATAGTTCTTTTAAATTATCCTTTAAAAATTCAACATTTAATAATATTGTTGGATTATTTCTTAAGTCAGGATCATACTTGTGAACAAAAATTAAGATATATGGATTTTCTTCTAATGTTATCAACATATCAAGGATATCATTAAAATAATCAAATGATTGATCAAACCTTTCTGAATTTTGAACATCTATAACATATATAAGTAAATCTATTTGCAAAAAGTACTTTTCTGGATATGTAAAGTATTTTTTTCGCAGTTCTTCTTGGCCTCCAAAATCCCAAATGAATAGATCAAGTGTACTCGTCTTTATGTGTTTTCTATCAACTCCTTTCGTTGGTTTTATAGAAGCTAAATCGCCTATTCCGAGACGTCCACCAAACTTGGTTAGGATTGCTGTCTTTCCTGCATTATCTAAGCCTACAACTATTACTTTTTGTCCTGTTTTTTTTTCTTCTATTGATTCTTTCTTAATATTTTCAATAATAGAGCTTATTGTTATTGCCTTTTTTAACTTTTCTTCAAGAGTGGGATGAAGTTCTTTGAGTTTACCTATTTTAATTTCTAATTCTTTTTTTTTTTCATCAACTACTGATGGATCTTCGATTTTTTCAAGATCGAGTAATTTTTCGAATGGTTTTTCCTTATTCAGTTTCGCAAATTCTCCAATATTAATAATTCTAAAATCATTTTCTAAATCTTTAGAAAGTCCTTCGTCTATAAACTTATAAGTCGAAATAGGTAAAGCTAAAATCTCATCTAAAGTTTTTAGCTTTTTAGCTACCTTTGGATCTATAAATTTTGCGAAAATTTTGATAACCGCAGTTTCTGATGCCATTGTAATTTCTTTTAAGCTTTTAATATATTAATATTAATATAAGGTATATAATTTTTTATTAGGTTTAATAAAAAAATATCATTATAAAACGCTTTATTTGATGCTATAAGGACAACTTAGATGAAAAGATTCTAAATTAATGAAAAATTGGGAATTCTTTTGACCTTTCTGTTAAAAAGTAAGGGATAAATCTTAAGGTATTATCATAATAGAGATAAATTATAGGTTCTTATTCATTTATTATTTAATTAACATTTAAATATCCTAAAAATCATATTAATTATACATTAGGATATTATAAAATCCAAAAGTCCATTTAGGCTAGCTAAGTATGCCCTCCGATAAACAACCTTTTAACAATAGCGACGAATTCTTTGAGGAAGAATCTGAGGCATGTTGCGATTCCCCAAAATTATCGGAGGAAGATGGTTTTTATGTTTGTTTGAATTGTGGTTATGTGCATAGCCGAATATTAGATACCTCTCCTAGACGTGCCTTCACGGCGGAAGAGATTCAAAAAAGAAAAACGAATGAAAGGGTTTACAGTCCAATCGGCCCACGTACAATCATTCGTGGCAGTCGTGATGCGCGAGGCACACTTTTAAGCCCTAAATATAAATCAAAATTCAATCGCCTTGCGAAAATCCATAGGAGTTTAACAACTAGCTATGAGCGAAATCTATGGATTGCTTTACCAAACTTACAAAGATTACAAAAAAGATTAGGAATTCCTGATACTGTGGCAGAAGATGCACTTCGAATCTATACCCAAACAGTTAAGAAGAAATTAACAATGGGGAGAAGTATTGATACCTTACTTTCTGCTTCTATTTTTGCCGCATTAAGGATACATGGCATTCCTCGAACAGTTGAAGAAATAACTAAGGTTGCTCAGATACCTAAAAAAAAAGTAATTAAAAGTTTTAGGTTAATTTTAATGGAAATATTACCGAATCTTAACTTAAAAGTACAACATTTTCAAGCAGATCGCTATGTAGACAAATTTAATGATGAGTTAGGGCTATCAATGCAATGCAGAAATATTGCTGTCAAATTAATAGAAAGTGCAAAAGAAAATGGATTTAATACTGCTGGAAAAGACCCAAAAGGTATAGCAGCTGCAGCAATATACATAGGATCTAAGATGTGCAACGAGAATCGAACACAAAAAGAGATTTCTAAGCTGGCTAAAGTTACAGAAGTTACACTTCGTATGAGAGTAAAAGATTTGCAGAAATTTGCGAAAATAATTAAGTAATTTTTGAGTAAAATAACGATTATACTTCTTGGGAGATTCTGAGCAATAAAAAATAAAAAAAGTAAAAAATTTATTAAATTTAGATGTAAAATTTAGATGATCAAATGAATAATTAACTTATTTCAGTTAACGCTTTTTCCTCTTCAAATAAAGGCAAAATATTTAAAAATGTTTTAAGTTTTGGTTTATATTCTACTAATTTCTCAACTAATACATCCAAAATTAATAATAGTAATGAAACATAAAAGGTTTCCTCAAGCAATGTTTTACTCATTCCAAGATTTTCTAAATAGGAGATAATTTTAGCTTTAATTTTTAAATGTGAATTTTGTTCTTGTGATTTTAATAAAGAAAGGCCATATAATAGAATAAGTAGGGCACTTGTCTGATAATCTTTCCTTTTTATAAAATTGTTAGCTAAATCCAAGTAATTCGCTGAAGCTTCTTTAAAAGAATTTTCCCTTAAATTACTTAATATCTCATTATAATATCGTTTCTTCATGGCATTTCTTTTTTTTATAAGATCTTCACTCACACTCTTAATATCTCCCATTTTTTGTTGAAGAGTGGCAATAATTTGATCTAATGCTACTTTTAGCTTAGACAATTCAGGCCCTTCCTTTTTTTTTATGGACTCCTTTTCTTCGTCTTTTGTGATGTCTTCACCAGCTAAAGTAGTCAAAAATTCTATTTCTGGTTCAAAAAGCATTAATCTTTCACTAAGAACATTTATTGATATTTTTATTAATTCTTGAATATAGTTTTCAAATGCTAAAAATACAAATTCCATAAACTGAATTTCTGGTAATGATTCTAACTTATCCTTAAAGACTGCCAACTCATTTAAATTGTTTTCATAAACCGCTTTAGCATTAAAAAAATCCTTAGCTTTAATTAAAATCATTGAGCCTATGATTAATGCAATGGCTGCATGTTTATAGAACTTCTTTTCTATTAATTTATCATACGATTCAAGATAAATTGAAGATGCCTCTAATAAATTATTTTTTGTTAATTCTTCAATCCCCTTATTCCAATAATCTCTCTTCATGATTTTCCTTCTAGCAAACTCTTGTTTATCGATTTCGATTTTTTTTGCTAAATTATTTATTTGACTCCTAATTTTAGCAAGTTCACCAATGCCTATTTCGAATTCTAAAATTTCTTCTTCTTCTTTATATTCTTTACCTAAGACGTCATAGAGAACTCGAATTTCTTCATCAAATAAAGGGAGATTTTCAAGGTAGGATAACGCTTCCTTAAGTTTTGGCTCATCTTGTAATTTCTCCATTTCTAAAATATATTCTATTAAAGTAAATGGAAATGTTTCAGTAAATAATTTCCCCGAACTTGATAATTCTTCTCTAATTTGATTAAAGAAATTTGCCATTTCTTTAATTTTATTATCTTTTAACATTAACAGACAAGCGACTGCTAAGGACACTCCTGCTAAATTATATCCTTTTCTTTTTTCTAATCCAATTATACTTTCGTAATAATAATCAATTGCTTTTTCATATTCTTGTTTTCTTACAGAATTTAGTGCATCTATAAGATAAGCTCTCTTTAATCCTTTTCTTTGTTTGAATTCATTTTTTTTATCATGTAAAGCATCTTGAGCTTTCTTCTTAATAATAGAAAGTTTTTCTTTCAAGAACTCAGCCTTTTTAGATTCAATTGCTATTTTAGATTCAAGGGCACTTTTATATGCTTCTAATTTTTCAAGTTGTTTATTTAATTTGGATTTATATTCTGGATTTTCAATTTTATCAATAATGGTTTGTGCAGAGGGATAATCTTTAAGAGAGATATAGATTTCTGCCATCTTTTTATATAGCTTATTAAAAGTAATTTTGTCTTTTTCTTTATCCAAATATGCTGAGAATATTGTATCAACTCTTTTTATTAAATGCATAGCCTTATCAATGCCTATTTCATTTTCTTCAGTTTCAACAATTCTTAAAGCTTCATTTTTAATAACTTTAATATACAATCTGCTTATTTTTCTAGATTCTTCATAAAGCATTAAATTCCTAAAAATTTTATTGGACATCTCAAAAAATTTTTCATTTTTCTCAAATTGCTCTTCTTCTTTAATTTCCTTTAACTTTTCAATATATTTAGGAAAAATCCGTGCTAAATATTCTTTTCCCTTATCTTCTGATAAATCTGAGAAATTTTTGAAGAAATTATCAAATTGTTTCGTATCAATCAATATATCTAATGATTTTGTAAAAATCTGAGTTGCTATTTCTTCTTTACCAATACTATTTAGGAAAACAGCCTGGTTCCTTATGATTTTTGCCGCATTTAGATATTCTTTTTTCTTCTGAAAATTATTTGCTTTCTCTAATACTTGAGAATTCAATTTCGCAATTATATTGGTTTCGGCATTAATAAATTCTTTAAGGATCTCAACCCCTTTTTGAATATTTTCTTCAACTTTTTTCTTTTTAGATGCTTTTTTATCCTCTTCTGCTTTCGAGATTAATTCTGTAAATTTTTGTTTTAAATCATAAGAACTTAATTTATTTATTAATATTGTTGCCATAGGAAAATTAAATTCTTTAATAAGCAGTAAAATCATTTTTTCTAATAATTTATCCAAATCTGGTTTTTTTAATTTGTAACTCTCCCAGATATTTTCTATTTCATCATACTTTTCTTTTGCTAAATATACCTCCCCTTCTTCTATTTTTTGTTTGAGTATTTCTTTTAAAATATCGATCTGCTTATTAGTAAATTCTTTTAAGTTATCGAAAAGCCCTTCTCGCTGGTATATATGAATACTATAATATAATTGATCTTTAGCAGCCTCGAAATTTCCAATTGAAGCTAAATAATTTACTGCGTCTATAATTTTATTAGTTATTTCCTTTAAAATTGGTAAGACTTCTTCATGCGGTAATCTTTCAAGGACTTTAAATGCTTTATCACATTTACAAGCAGAAATCCAGGACGTTATAGCCAATTTAAAACTTTTTTGAACCAAATCCTGATTATCTAGTTCAATAGAGGCCCATTGACCGGCATTTTCATATTGACTGGCAGCAGTTTCGTAACTTTTATTATTAAACAATTTGTTTCCTTCTAGGATCATAGCATCATGATAAGATTTTCTAAATTCCTTATATTTACTTTTATTAATATTTTCCAAAATTTTTGAGGCTTCTAAATAAAGATTTATTTTCGAAAAAAGATAAGCTGTCTGTTCACAATGTATGTAAAATTCATCGCTATTATAGATTTCAGATATTGTTGCAGCTTTTTTCATTACTTGGGCTGTAGAAAAATAATTTTGTTGTTCAAAATAAAAATTTGCTAACTCAATAAAAATCGGGAATCTCATCCATGCGTTTTCAATATTCAGTGGAGTGTCACCCGAAATCATAGCGAGACACAAACATTCAAGTGGTTGATGAAATAAATTAGGAGGCAGATTTACGAACCCCTCAAGCTCGGGATAATTTCTCCACACATATTCTAATAACTCATTTATTGAGATTGGGATAATTCCCGATGAATCATAATATATAATTACAACCGGGATAGGAGGATCTCGTATAACAGACCGTATTATTGAATAATACAACTCAAATATTTCTAATTCTTCTTTTACAAGGGGATTTAAAAAAAATATCACTCCATCAACCGTAGGTATCAATTCGTCGAAATCTGCGGCTATTAAATCCGTGATCACATTAACCTCTAAGTCGCAAACATTTTCCAGCGCATTAATTTCCTTATACCATTCTATAAGGTTATGTTCCTCTTTAAATTCTCCTGAATCCAAAAATGCCCTTGTCACATATTCGATAGTAGATCCTGGGTCTCCTAAAATCAAGATTTTAAATACATAGCGCATTAAAAGTCACAAAAAATCGTAAGATTATTATTATCAAATAATTTAAATTTTAAAATCTATTTTCCTCTTATAATTAATTAAATGAAATGGATTTTTATATTTTTTTAGATATTATATTAATTTTTGGCAACTGAGCGGAGAGGCTGAATTGGAAGACGACTACATAGAAAGAAATTACAGTATCTTACAAAATAAGATGATTGAAGAGATGGATTTAGCTCTTGATTTCGGAAAAAAGTTAGTTGATTCTGAATTAGATGCCGGAATATTTGATTTTGTAGTGAAACCAATCGTTAAATCATTTTATAATTATTGGAGTGCCCATGATGCTAGAATTGGTACTCTAAAACAAATCGAGGTTGCTTTAGACTGTGGAAAACACTTATATAAAAATGGTGCAGATCAGGAAGAATTTAACCGGGCAATTGAGGATCATTTTCCTACATATTTTGAAAATGATCAAATTTATAGACAATGCCGAAAAAATCATAAAAGTTTCAAAAGATTAAAGGAAGTAACTAAAGAAACTTTTATTGCACAAGTCAAGGAAGTAATTACATTTCTAGGAATCAAAGATAATGTTGATGACTATAATTCATTAGTCAGAGCAGCCTTTAATTCAAAAGAAGAGGCTTATAAATCTTTAATTCTTCAATTAAATTTAAATGATAAATGTATAGAGATAGTTGAAAAAAATCCTTCCATTCTTAAAATACCTACAGGAAAGAATAT
>Ga0209427_10009251_pt1 | contig 11007 bp, 6 predicted proteins | sample DeeMarSWOR136_30_FD_187465 | JGI IMG/M metagenome (GOLD analysis project Ga0209427, IMG submission 187465) | Marine sediment microbial communities from White Oak River estuary, North Carolina - WOR-1-36_30 (SPAdes) (version 2) | ecosystem: Environmental > Aquatic > Marine > Intertidal zone >... | reverse complement strand
CGATAGCGATGCTTCCATCCACTGAGGATTTGTCGCAGCTCATACGCGAGGCGGCGCGGACGGAACTTTTGCCCAGATTCGCCGATGTGCACCGGGAGACTAAGCATGACGGGAGCCTGGTCACGGCGGCCGATCTCGCCATGCAGCGCCGTCTGCGTGAGGCGCTGGCCGGTGGGTGGCCGGATATCGAATTCCTTGGGGAAGAGATGAGCGTGCAGGAGCATGCGGCGCTCGTGCAAACGGCGACGCAGCGCGACTTATGGTGTCTCGATCCGCTCGACGGCACGACCAACTTCGCAGCAGGTGTGCCGTACTTTGCCGTGTCGCTCGCCTTGTTGCGCGACGGGAAGCCCGAGCTTGGGTTTGTCTACGATCCGGTGCGCGATGAATGCTTTAGCGCGCGGCGTGGTGACGGCGCGCAGCTGAACGGCAAACCTCTCGGCACGCACGAATCCCCCGGTGTCACACTCGCGCACGCTGTTGCCGCGATAGACTTCAAGCGCCTGCCGGGCCCGCTCGGCGCGCGGCTCGCCGCGGATCCACCATACGCTTCGCAGCGCAATTTCGGCGCAAGCACGCTTGATTGGTGTTGGGTTGCCGATCGGCGCTTCCATATATACCTGCACGGCGGTCAGCGCCTCTGGGACTACGCCGCCGGCAGCCTGATTCTGGCCGAGGCCGGTGGATTCGCCGTCACGCTTCAAGGCGAGGCCGTCTTCGCACTCGATCTGGCGCCGCGGTCTGTGGTTGCGGCCCGCGATGCGGCGCTGCTCAACGTGTGGTTGCGCTGGATTACGGCGCACATGCGCTGAACGGTGTGTCTCGGTAACAGATTCTCCTTATAGGCCGATAATCCGCAGCACCGTGTCGCGGTCCGGCTATTGCCGCGGGCCGGCACGTGAGGGAAAATGGCGCCCCTTAAAAATCCCGGGGGCATCCCGGGGTTGCCGCCGCGAGTACGCGAGGGAGGCGGCAATTTGGAACGAGTACAGTCAGCACTTCCGGCCCTCCCCGTGCTTTCTTGCTGTGACTACCGGGGCAGTTGATTGTGTTCCGCGCGACCTTAGCCTGTCGGCGGTCGCGGGAGTGTCGCCATTCTTGCCGCAGGCGCGGCGGGCCCGAGGGCAAACCGGTTTCTTTGACAAATTGAGGATCAAGCCATGACAGCAACTGCGACTTCCGCCAAGGCCGGTACCGGCCAGTCGACGCCAGGCCGCCGCGACCTCGCCAACGCGATTCGTGTACTCGCGGCCGACGCCGTGCAAAAGGCAAACTCCGGTCACCCCGGCGCGCCGATGGGCATGGCTGACATCGCCGAAGTCCTGTGGAATGACTTCCTCAAGCACAACCCGGCGAACCCCAAATGGGCCGATCGCGACCGTTTCGTGCTGTCGAACGGTCATGGGTCGATGCTCATCTACTCGCTCCTGCATCTGACGGGCTATGACCTGCCGATGGATGAGCTCAAGAACTTCCGCCAGCTGCACTCGAAGACGCCGGGCCACCCGGAGTATGGCTACGCTCCCGGCGTGGAAACCACGACCGGTCCACTCGGTCAGGGCATCACTAACGCCGTCGGCATGGCGATTGCGGAAAAGGTGCTGGCCGGCCAGTTCAACCGCGACGGGCACCACATCGTCGACCACTACACCTATGTATTTCTTGGTGACGGCTGCCTGATGGAAGGCATCTCGCACGAGTCCTGTTCGCTTGCGGGTACGCTCGGTCTCGGCAAGCTCATCGCGTTTTACGACGACAACGGCATTTCGATCGACGGACATGTCGAAGGATGGTTTACCGACGATACGCCGAAGCGCTTTGAGGCCTATGGCTGGCACGTGGTACGCGACGTCGACGGCCACAACCCGGATGCGATCAAGAAGGCGATCCGCGAGGCCCATGCGGTCAACGACAAACCGTCGATGATTTGCTGCAAGACTGTGATCGGCTTTGGCGCACCGAATCTTTGTGGTTCGCACGATTGCCACGGCGCGCCACTCGGTCCCGACGAGATCAAGGCCACCCGCGAGAACCTCGACTGGAAACACGAGCCATTCGTGATCCCCGCCGAGATCTATGCTGGCTGGGATGCGAAGAGCAAGGGTGCAGCCGCCGAAAAGCATTGGAATGAGAAGTTCGCCGCCTACAAGAAGGCGTTCCCGGATCTGGCGGCGGAGTATGAGCGGCGCATGAAAGGTGAGTTGCCGAAGGACTGGGCCGCCAAGAGTGCCGAATTCATCAAGAGCGTGGACGCCAAGGCCGAGACAATCGCTTCGCGCAAGGCGAGCCAAAATACGCTCAACGGCTACGGACCGGTTCTGCCCGAGTTCCTGGGTGGCTCGGCGGACTTGGCGGGATCCAACCTGACGATCTGGAAGGGCTCCAAGGGCGTAAGTAACACCGTCGCCGACGGCAACTACATCTATTATGGTGTGCGCGAATTCGGGATGAGCGCCATCATGAACGGCATCGCGCTGCACGGCGGCTTCATCCCCTACGGCGCAACCTTCCTGATGTTCTCTGAATACGCGCGCAATGCCCTGCGCATGGCCGCGCTCATGAAGATAGCCTCCATCTTCGTCTACACCCATGATTCCATTGGCCTCGGCGAGGATGGCCCGACCCACCAACCCGTCGAGCAGACTGCAACTCTGCGCATGATTCCCAACATGAGCGTGTGGCGTGCCTGCGACGCGGTGGAATCCGCCGTTTCATGGAAGGCCGCCATCGAGCGCAAAACCGGTCCGTCGTGCCTGATTTTCTCGCGTCAGAATCTGCCGCACCAGAAGCGCGATGCCACGCAGCTCGCCAACATCGCGCGCGGCGGCTACGTGCTGAGCGAGGCCGACGGCAGCAAGCCGCAGGCCGTGATCATCGCGACCGGTTCCGAGGTGGCGCTGGCAATGGAAGCGCAGAAGCTTCTGACCGCCAAGGGCAAGAAGGTGCGCGTAGTGTCGATGCCCTCGACCGACGTGTTCGATGCCCAGGACGCCGCCTACCGCGAATCCGTGCTCCCCAACGGTGTGAAGCGCGTGGCAGTCGAAGCCGGCGTGACCGACGGTTGGTACAAGTACGTTGGCCTTGACGGCAAGGTTGTCGGCATCAATCGTTTTGGTGAATCAGCGCCGGCCGGGCAGCTGTTCAAACACTTCGGCTTCACGCCGGAGAACGTCGCCAAGGCGGTCGAAGAGATTCTGTAACAACGTTTTGACTACAACACTTCTGGAGATTCGGAAATGGCAATTAAAGTCGGTATCAACGGTTTCGGCCGCATCGGCCGCATGGTGTTTCGCGCGGTCGCCAAGGATTTCAAGGAAATCGAAATCGTCGGCATCAACGACCTTTTGGAGCCCAATTACCTGGCTTACATGCTGAAGTATGACTCCGTGCATGGCCGCTTTCCCGGCGACATCAAGGTCGAAGGCAATAACCTGATCGTGAACGGCAAGAAGATCCGCCTGACCGCAATCAAGGACCCGACTGAGCTGAAGTGGGGCGAGGTCGGCGCCGATATCGTGATCGAGTGCACCGGTCTGTTTCTCACCAAGGAAACCTGCGAGAAGCACATCGCGGCGGGCGCCAAGAAAGTCGTGCAGTCCGCGCCCTCCAAGGACGACACGCCGATGTTCGTGTTCGGCGTGAATCACACCAAGTACGCCGGCGAGCAGATTGTCTCCGCGGCCTCCTGCACCACGAACTGCCTGGCGCCGGTCGCCAAGGTTCTACATGACAACTTCGGCATTAAGCGTGGCCTGATGACCACCGTGCACGCCGCTACCGCCACGCAAAAGACCGTTGACGGCCCGTCCAGCAAGGACTGGCGCGGCGGCCGCGGCATCCTGGAGAACATCATTCCGTCATCCACCGGCGCAGCCAAGGCCGTGGGCAAGGTGCTGCCGGAGCTCAACAAGAAGCTCACCGGCATGGCCTTCCGCGTGCCGACCTCGGACGTGTCCGTGGTCGACCTGACCGTCGAGCTGAACAAGGAAGCCACCTATGAGCAAATCTGCGCGGCGATGAAGAAGGCTTCGGATGGCGAACTCAAGGGCGTACTCGGCTACACCGACGAAAAGGTGGTGTCCACGGACTTTCGCGGCGTGAGCATGCCGTCAATCTTCGACGCCGACGCCGGCATTGCCCTCGACCCGACCTTCGTCAAGGTCGTGTCCTGGTACGACAACGAGTACGGCTATACCTGCAACATGCTGCGCTTCGTGCAGCATGTTGCGAAGTAGTCGGCTCGAGGCAAAGAGCAGGGGGCCCCGCCGCGCGAGCGGTGGAGATGCGACCGCCGGCGGGTCATCCCGCCGCCGGTCGGTAACCTTCAACCCATTCAGAGAAACCATGTCATGTCTGTTATCAAGCTGACCGATCTCGACCTCAAGGGTAAGCGCGTGCTGATCCGCGCCGACCTGAATGTTCCTATAAAAGAAGGCAAGGTCACCTCTGACGCACGTATCAAGGCCTCGATGCCGACCATCGAGCACTGCGTGAAGAGTGGCGCGAAGAGCGTCATGGTGATGTCGCATCTCGGTCGCCCGGAAGAGGGTGTATATGACGAATCGGCCTCGCTCAAGCCGGTCGCTGATTACATGACCGGTTTGATGGGCAAGCCGGTGGCGCTGGTCAAGGATTATCTCGACAAGGAGCCGTCGCTCGCCAACGGTCAGGTTGCCGTCCTCGAGAACGTCCGCTTCAACAAGGGCGAAAAAAAGAACGTCGACGAGACGGCGCAGAAGTACGCCAAGCTCTGCGACGTGTTCGTCATGGACGCGTTCGGTACCGCGCACCGTGCGCAGGCCTCAACTCACGGCGTCGCCAGGTTCGCGGCGATCGCCTGTGCCGGAATCCTGCTGACGGAGGAGTTGGACGCGTTGACCAAGGCGTTGCTCAACCCGAAACGTCCGATGGTCGCGATCGTTGGCGGTTCCAAGGTCTCGACCAAGCTCACCGTGCTTGAGTCGCTCTCCGAGAAGGTTGACCAGCTCGTGGTCGGGGGCGGCATTGCCAACACCTTCCTCGCCGCCAGTGGCAAGAAGATCGGCAAGTCGCTGGCCGAAACCGACCTCATCCCGACCGCCAAGACGCTAATGGAGAAGATGTCGAAGCGTGGCGCCAACATTCCGATTGCCGTGGACGTGGTAGTGGGCAAGAAGTTCGATGCCAACGAACCGGCGACGCTCAAGGATGCTGGCAATGTGGCCGACGACGATATGATCTTTGACATCGGTCCGAAGAGCGCACAGGAGCTGGCCGACATCATCATGAAGGCAGGTACGGTCGTGTGGAACGGCCCGGTCGGTGTGTTCGAGTTCGACCAGTTCGGCGCCGGCACCAAGAAGATCGCCGAGGCGATTGCAGCGACCCCCGCCTTCACGCTTGCTGGCGGTGGCGACACCATCGCAGCCATCCAGAAGTACAACATCTACGACAAGGTGTCGTACATCTCGACCGCGGGCGGCGCCTTCCTCGAATTCCTGGAAGGCAAAAAGCTGCCAGCCGTGGAGATTCTCGAGCAGCGCGCCAAGAAGTAGGCCTAAAGGGGTGATGGATGGTTCCATTGCCCCTTTTCCTGTTACCAGCAGAAGAATCGAATGCTCAGACGAACGAAGATTGTCGCCACGCTCGGTCCGGCCAGCGAGAGTCCACAGGTACTCGACAAGCTGATTGAGGCGGGCGTGGACGTTGTCCGACTGAATTTTTCCCACGACAAGCATGAAGTTCACAAGCGCCGCGCCGAGGAAGTGCGCGAGCGTGCCAAGGCCCTCGGTTGCGAGGTCGGGGTGTTGGTTGATTTGCAGGGCCCCAAGATCCGGATTGGCAAGTTCAAGAATGGTCCGATCGAGTTGGTCGAGGGTACACAGTTCATTCTCGACGCTGAGCTGCCGCTTGATGCAGGCGACAGCACGCGGGTTGGGGTCACCTACAAGGCGCTGCCGGACGACGTCAGCCGCGGCGATACCCTGTTGCTTGACGACGGGCGTATCGAGCTGTTGGTAGACAAGGTCTCGGACAGAGCGGTGCATTGCCAGGTGGTTGTGGGTGGGCCGCTGTCGAACAACAAGGGCATCAACCGCAAGGGCGGTGGACTGTCCGCCAAGGCGCTGACCGACAAGGATCGTGAGGACATCAAGGCCGCTGCGGCCATTCGGGCCGACTACGTGGCGATCTCCTTTCCGCGCGGCGCCGAGGATGTCAACGAGGCGCGCGCACTGTTGCGCGCCGCCGGCGGTCACGGCTGTATCGTTGCCAAGATCGAGCGTGCGGAGGCGGTCGCCAACATCGAATCCATCATCGAGGCCTCGGACGTCATCATGGTGGCGCGAGGCGATCTTGCGGTGGAGATCGGCGATGCCGCAGTGCCACCGATCCAGAAACGACTGATTCGGCTGGCCCGCGCGGGCAACAAGGTTGTGATCACCGCGACACAGATGATGGAGTCCATGATCGAGAATGCCATTCCGACCCGTGCCGAGGTGTCCGACGTCGCCAATGCCGTGATCGACGGAACCGACGCGGTCATGCTGTCGGCCGAAACCGCGGCCGGCAAGTACCCGGTCGCGGCGGTATCAGCCATGGACCGCGTTTGCCGCGTTGCAGAGCAGGAACTGGAGCCCATGCGCTCGCGCCACCGCATGGAGCACACGTTCGGTCGGGTGGATGAGGCGATTGCTATGGCGACGATGTATACCGCCAATCATCTTGGGGTTAAGGCGATCGCGGCGTTGACTGAATCCGGTTCTACCGCATTGTGGATGTCACGCATCAGTTCGGGGGTCCCGATCTACGCCTTGACGAGCCATGTCGAGACGCGTAGAAAGGTCACGCTCTACCGGGGCGTTTACCCGGTTGCGTTCGAGATCACTACGTCCGACCACGCTACGGTCAACCATGAAGCCATCGATGAGATGCGCCGGCGCGGCACGGTCCGGGACGGTGACTTGGTCATCATCACCAAAGGTGACTTGACCGGCGTCATGGGTGGCACCAATGCCATGAAGATTGCGGTGGTGAAGTAGAGCCGGCCCGGCTTGCGACACCAGCGATTGATACGAGTTCAGTGACTAAAAATCCCTTCAGGAGGACATTATGGCTCTTGTAACCCTTCGCCAATTGCTGGATCACGCCGCCGAGCATCAGTACGGCGTGCCGGCGTTCAACGTCAACAACCTCGAGCAGATGCGCGCGATCATGGAAGCGGCTGCTGAAACCGACAGCCCGGTGATCGTGCAGGCCTCGGCCGGCGCGCGCAAGTACGCCGGCGCCCCGTTCCTGCGCCACCTGATCCTCGCGGCAATCGAAGAGTGGCCGCATATTCCGGTGTGCATGCATCAGGATCATGGCACCTCGCCGGCCGTTTGCCAGCGCTCGATCCAGCTCGGCTTCAGCTCGGTGATGATGGACGGTTCGCTCAAGGAAGATGGCAAGACCCCGGCTTCTTATGATTACAACGTCAATGTCACCAAGACTGTGGTCGACATGGCGCATGCCTGCGGCGTGTCGGTGGAAGGTGAACTCGGTTGCCTCGGCAGTCTCGAAACCGGCATGGCCGGCGAGGAAGACGGCGTCGGTGCCGAGGGAAAGCTCGACCATTCGCAATTGCTCACAGACCCGAATGAGGCCGCTGATTTCGTCAAGAAGACCGGCGTGGATGCGTTGGCGATCGCCATCGGCACCTCGCATGGCGCCTACAAGTTCACCCGCCCGCCGACCGGCGACATCCTCGCCATCGAACGGATCAAGGAAATCCACAAGCGCATCCCGAACGTGCACCTCGTCATGCACGGCTCGAGCTCGGTGCCCCAGGAGTGGCTCAAGATCATCAATTCCTACGGCGGCGACATGGGCCAGACCTACGGCGTGCCGGTGGAAGAGATCGTGCAGGGCATCAAGAGCGGCGTGCGCAAGGTCAACATCGATACCGACCTGCGTATGGCCTCGACCGGCGCAGTGCGCAAGTTCCTCGCCGAAAACAAGAAGGAGTTTGATCCGCGCAAGTGGCTCAATGCCGCGACCAAGGGCATGAAGGACATCTGCAAGGCGCGTTACGAGGCCTTCGGTTGTGCCGGCAACGCCTCGAAGATCAAGGTGCTGTCGCTCGAAGCCATGACCACCCGCTATGCCAAGGGCGAGCTCGCGCCAAAGGTCAAGTAAGGGTTGTCGATCTCCTGTTTTTCGGGGATCGAGTTGTCAGTGACAAGAAAAGGGCGGCTTTCAGCCGCCCTTTTTGTTTGATGTACGGCTGCTCGCCAACTTCTCAACCGGAAAGTCAGCCGCCGCGACCGGGTGGCCAAACAAGTAGCCCTGCGCCTGTTCGCAGCCCAAGCCGCGCAGGAAATCCCGTTGCGATGGAGATTCCACGCCTTCGGCAACAACCCGCAGCCCAAGGCTGCGGGACAATGCCACGACCGCGCGGGTGATGGCCGCATCTTCCTCGTCGGTGGGCAACTCCCGCACGAACGACTGATCGATCTTCAGTTTGTCGATCGGCAGGCGTTTGAGGTAGGCGAGCGACGAATAGCCGGTGCCGAAATCGTCAATCGAGAGGGTAATGCCCAGCTGGCTGAGTTCACGCAAGTTGTCGAGCGATCCCTCGGCCTGCCACATAATAAATCCTTCCGTGACTTCCAGCTCCAGTTTCTCTGCGGCCAGTCCGGTTTGGTCCAGAATTCGGCGTACCGTTTCCGGAAAGTTGCCGCGCTGCAATTGCTCGCCGGCCACGTTGACAGCCATGCTGTGTAGTGCCAGTCCGCTGTCAAGCCAGAGTCTGGCCTGGTGGCAGGCCTGGCGAAGGATGGACTCACCCAGCTCCGTGATCAAGCCGGTTTCTCGCGCCAGTGGAATGAAGCGGTCGGGCTCGATCTCGCCCCGTTCGGGGTGGTACCAGCGGGCCAGCGCCTCGGCTCCAGTGACCCGTTCGGTCGCCAGGTCCACCTGCGGCTGGAAGTATGGAACAATCTCTCCGTTCCTCAATGCATCGCGTAGCGCACTTTCCAAGTGCACACGTTCGGTGGCCGCGGCAGTGAGTTCGAGGATATAGAACTCAAAGGTGTTCCGCCCCCGGGTCTTGGCCCGGTACATCGCGGCATCGGCGTTGGCCACAAGAGCATCCACATTGCTTGCATCGCGTGGGTACAGACTAATGCCGATGCTGGCAGACAGATAGAAAGAACGGCCCTGGATTTGATAGGGATGGGCCAGCACCCGCAATAGTTTTTCAGCCAGATGGGCGGCATCCCGCTGCTCGTGCAGATCCTCGGCGACAAGAATGAATTCATCGCCGCCCATGCGGGCGACCATGTCCTGCTTGCGCAATACACCTCGCAGACGCCCGGCAACTTCCTGCAATAAACGATCGCCGACGACATGACCCATGCTGTCATTGATGTGCTTGAAATGATCCAGATCCAGAAACAGGACCGCCAGCTGATTGCGCTCCTCGCGGGCCCGATTCAGGGCCTGATTCAGGCGCTGCTTCAGAAACAGGCGATTCGGCAATTCGGTAAGGGCATCGTGGTGTGCCAGGTTCAGGATTTCATTGGCATGCCGAATCCGTCGCTGGAATCCCAGCGCCGTCAGACTGGTAAGGGCCAGCCCGGCGATCAAGATGAGCCAGGTTTGATTTCGTTGATTCTCCCGGAAGAAGGCTGGCGCCGGACGGAACAGCATCGTCCACTTTGCGCCTGGGACATGAATTGGTACTTCCTGGAATAGCGATGCGCGAACTTCGCTGGCCAAGGGGACTGGAATCGGCTTGTCTCGGGCACGCGAGGGGTGGAAGTGCAGAACCCGGCCTCCCTCGTCGTTCTCTTCGAGCAGGAGAATGTCCAATCCCGTGGGCCGGAATGACCGCAGCCCGCTCAGGATCAGCTCGTCGGGATCCAGGACGGCGGCCGCAAAACCGAGAAGCGCTTCGCGTCGTTGCTCCGTGGTCTCGAGATGACGTTGCTGCCGGTAAATCGGATGATAGAGAAGAACGCCGGTAATCTTTCCGCCCCCCTGGACCAGCGTGAATGCGTTACTGGTGAAGGTGCTGTCCATGCTCGCGGATTTTTCGATCGCGAGGACTGTTTGCTTGCGCGTCGCAATATCCAGACCCAACGCGGGTTCGTTCCCGGTGAGCGGTTCAACGTAGTACACGGGAAAGTACTCTTTCCGCGGCGTGGCCGGGACCAGTTGGCCGCGTGCGTCGTGTTGTCGGATACCGCGGCCGGGTATTACCTTGGCGAGCCCCGATTCGATGCGCGTACGGTCCTTTGCCCCAACACGCGGTATCCATTCTAGGGCGCGAATCTCGGGATGTTTGGAAAGCGGTCCACTCACAAACAGATGGAATTCGTTGCGGTCAACGAATTCGGAGGAATCAAACAGTCCTCCAATCGACTCCACGACTTCTACGGTGCCATCCACAGCCCGCTGAATGCGCGTCGCCTGATCAGTTGCCGTGATGGCCAGCTGTTTGGTGAATTGGGCAGTCGAGCGCTGTTGTTCGAGCCACACGCCGGATAGGGTCAGTAGAATCCCGAGTACCCCGATCACGGCGACGTTGAAATAGCCTCGCAGTCGTGACATTTCGGGAAACGCGAACACGTATATGGGCCCCCTGATCTCAGTCGAATAGCTGATTTCATCGGTCTTCAACCAATCTTAGGTTATGGACGGCTGTTGCCAACCGTTTCAGCCACTCAATTCAGGCCGCACGAGAACAGTCCGGGGCACATGCCGCAGTACACGCCGGTATCCTCGTGTTGCAATACGTGATCAAACTGCGATATTGCGATGATGAACGTCCATTCGCTGCGTTACCCGTGCCCATGTTGCGGTTATCGGGTATTTGCCCGTCAACCGGGGTCGAGCGAGACCTGCCCGATCTGCCTGTGGGAGGATGACCTCGCGCAACTGCGCTTCCCGCGCATGCCGGGATCAAGCAATCACGTATCGCTTGAAGAGGCGCAACACAACTACGCTGACTGCGGCGCGGCGGAAAAGCGCAACGCCGGCGTCGGG
>Ga0209427_10009250_pt1 | contig 11007 bp, 5 predicted proteins | sample DeeMarSWOR136_30_FD_187465 | JGI IMG/M metagenome (GOLD analysis project Ga0209427, IMG submission 187465) | Marine sediment microbial communities from White Oak River estuary, North Carolina - WOR-1-36_30 (SPAdes) (version 2) | ecosystem: Environmental > Aquatic > Marine > Intertidal zone >... | reverse complement strand
TATAAAATAATTTGATTAAATTAATTTAATAATAATAAAAACAAAGCATGTTAGAGATTAATAAAGGAAAATTAAGAAATTTTCAGGAATTAATTAATTATAAATTTAAAAATGAAGATCTTCTAGAACAAGCTTTAACTACACCACAAATGGCGAATTTAATAAATAAAAATAGTTATGAGTTTTTAGAAACACTTGGAGATGCAGTGATCAAAGTTGTTTTTATTTTAAAATTATATCAAAAGGGGATTAATACACCAAGTGAAATTACAAAAGTAAAAGCAGCTTTAGAAAGTGACAAAAATTTTAAAAAAATAGCTAATGCAATGAATTTGCATGAATTTATATTCAAAATTGAAAAACAACGAATTAAAGGGACAAGAATTTTGGCTGATGTATTTGAGGCAGTCTGTGGAGCGTTATTCCTTGATTCTAACTGTAATTTACGTTTGGTTGAAGAAAAAGTAATTGATCCATTTATCCCAAATTTAAGTAATTTTACTCACAATTCCATTATTTCTAGTAAGAATGAATTACTAGAATTTTTACAGGATAAATTCAAAACTAATATAGTAATTGAACTTGAATATGTCAAAAGTGGAGAAGAACATAATCCAATTTGGATTGCTAAGAATCCAAAAATATTGGATAAACACCAAAATGAATTGCTCAAAATCCCAAAAAAGCTAAAATCAAGTAAATTTAGAACAAAAAAGGATGCTGAAAAGAGTTTGTTCAATATTATTTTGAATTATTTGAAAAGTAAAGAAATCTAGTACTTTCTATCTTATTCACCCTTCCTATTCAAAACATTGAGTTCTTATATAATATTTTCTTAATAAAAAATTAAGGAATTTTGATATAAGTGGTAGATAATATGGAAAAAAAAAAAGTTAGTTATATTTTATTTGCTATAGCAGGTGGGGATTTAATCTCTACTCTTATAGTATTCTTTATATTTCGCCTGATAGCTTTAAGGATGGGAATTCCATCTAATTGGATGATGATATCCTCTGTTTTAATATTAACTGGTTTGATACCTGTTATCATTTTAATTGGAGTTGGGCTTTACATCTATATAAGGTATCGTCATGAATAAAATTGAAAGCCATTTTCTAATTTTGTTATAAATTAATGAAGAATATTGGATGTTCTAATAAATTAGAATAACAATTTTTAAAAGATTTTTAATTTTTTCTTATCTGTACCAGATTAGTAATCTGAAAAAGTTTATTTTAACAATTTGATATAATAAAGTTAAAAACTGAAATAGTAAGAAAAACCGGATTTTGCTATATATGGAAAAAATAAGATAAAAGAGAGTTTAAAATGCCTAAATCACCAGTAATAGAAAAAACACCCCTAATGGTTCAATTTGAAGAAGAAACTGGAAAATTAGCGATTTGGAAAGGTGAACTTTCCAAGAACTTTAAAAAATGGAAAAAAAAGAAGAAGCAAGAAGAAGCAAAGGAATTAAAAGAAAAAATCTTAGTTCAATCCCGTATTGAGAAGAAGAAGATGAAAAAGGAAACTAAACAAGATAAAGTTGCTGGAAAAGATTATGATCATCTTATAATAGTGGAAAACTTACATAAAACCTATCTTCTTGGTACTACAGCTGTTGCAGCGCTTCGTGGTGTGGACTTAACAATAGATAGTGGAGATTTTATTGATATAATGGGGCCCTCTGGTTCTGGGAAAACGACATTACTTAATTTAATTGGAGGTCTTGATACTCCAACAAGAGGCAAAATATTTCTCGAAGGAAGGAATATATCAATGTTGAGTGATAACGATCTTGCAGAAATTAGACGAGAGCGAATAGGTTTTGTGTTTCAATTCTATAATCTTCTCCCTCAGATGACGGCTATGGAAAATGTAATGGTACCTTTACATTTTTCAGGGAAATTAAGTCGTCGAGGTAAAAGAAAAAAAGCGATGGATCTCTTAAGATTAGTAGGGTTAGACGAGAGAGCGCACCATACACCTTCTGAATTGAGTGGAGGAGAACAGCAAAGAGTTGCAATTGCTCGAGCTTTTGCGAATGACCCTGCTATTTGTGTTCTTGATGAACCTACAGGTGATTTGGATTCAAAAACAGGAGTGATGGTTTTAAATCTTCTTAGAGACTTAAATAAACGTGGTGCAACTTTTGTTGCTGTGAGTCATGATGCCGCTGTCTCAGAATTTGCTACTAGAGTTTTTCACATGAGAGATGGAAAACTTACTCATGAAGGGAAGATTGGTGGCTTGAAAGAAACTGAAATTATGCAACTTAAAAGAAGACAAGAAACAGAAATTAATAAAGAAAAATGTAAGAGTAAAATATTTCAATATCTTTATTCCAATCCGGGTAAATTGGAAATACCACTAAGTGACATAAAAAGTGCTATTCCAAATTCTATAATTATGAATTTACCGGAACATTTTAATGATATATTGCAGGAATTAATTGAAGAAAACAATTTTTTTGGCAAAATTGAAGGAAATTTATTAATTTTAAATTAAAATTTCTTTATGAGTTACATTAAAAATGAAATTAGTTTTAATCTCATGACCCATATTAAACTAGTATTTAAATATGCATTCCAAGATTTAAAAAAGCAAAAGATTAGAACATTATTAGCTATAATTGGAATGCTTATTTCTATAGGACTTCTTACTGTTGTCTTATTTTTATCAGATTCTATTGCTATGGGTTATGTAGATTATTTATCTATAGATTCTGGAAATCAGGATATTGTTATCTCTGTGAGGCACTATAATGGAGAACCTAGTAATAGGTCTTCTTATTTTGAGTATACACCGATAATTAATAAAGTTGAAAATACATCTGATGCTATAAGTAACTTTATTCCAAGGATGGAAATAAGGGGATATGTTAAGAATCTATTAACAGATGAACAAGAATGGGCTACAATTGCGGGAATTAATTTTACTTTGGAAAAAAGCATTAATTTTGGATCATTTATAAATCCTGATAATGAAGATTTATTGGATTTAGATGAATTACCTTTAAATCACTGTGCTATTTATTATGGATTTAATAATATTATTAAATATTCCGAAAATGAGACAATTGAAATCAGCATGCGATTAGTTCATGGAGATATTACACTATATCAAACAAAAAATCTTACAATAGCAAAGATTTTTGATTTTAGACTAAAGTGGCCAGCAAGTTATCGTGATAGAAATCTAATTGTTGTGGATATTGAGACTATTTATCAATATTTTGGATTTGAGGAATTTAAGGGAAAATGTGATGATTTGATTTTAACATTCAAAGAAAGTGGCAATTTTTATGATATTAGAAATTTTGAGAACTCTAAAATTTTTGTGAAAAATCTCGTTACAGAGATACAATTAGCAATTGGTATTAATGAATATAATATAGATTTACCTAAATTACGAATTTTAGGCTATGCTGAATTGTTAAGTGTGTTTATAGTGATAGTATTTGTGTTTGTGTCGATTGTAGCAATGATGATTTCTGGGGTTCTTATTAATGGAATTTTGAAAACATCCGTAGAAGAGCGAATACGGGAGTTTGGAATATTCAGAACTTTAGGTGCGAATAAGAAGTATAACTTAGCTATAGTATTGATGCAAGGCTTTTTGTTATGTAATTTTGGGGCTATTTCAGGTATTTTAACGGCATTTATTCTTTCCTATTATGTAATAATTCCTTTCGCGAATACAGTTGTTTCACATAGCACATTAGGTTTTGGAACAATACCTTTCTCTTTTACATGGGCATCTATAATTATATCATATATCATGGGAATTAGTGTAGGTATGATCGTAAGTATCGCTCCAGCTTATAAAGTGATGCGTCTTCAGTTAATTGAATCAATTCATCCATATCGTCATGAAGATACATTGTATCACCTGCAAAAAAAAGCTACAATTAATTATAAATTAGTATTAACTGGACTAATATTAGCATTTAATGGCGGTTTTGTTTTTTATGTAATTCCAAGAATTATGGTTTCAAGTGATTTGACACTATTTGCGGGTACCTTGATTGCAATCTTATTAATTTTTAATATTGGATTAACACTTGCGGGATTAGGGTTGATCCCTGCGATAATAAGGCTGGTTATTGAATCATTTAGACCAATCGGAAGAAAATTACATAATGTAATAAAGATTTTTGTTTTTCGATATCAACGTAGAAATTCAAGCACAATTATTATATTTGCACTATCTTTCTCATTTGTTATTTTCACCTCTTCTCTTATTAATACATTATCCGCACAATCAACTGCTATGACACAATTAAGATATGGATCAGATTTACTTATTGAAACAACAGGATGGGAAGAACCAGAAGATTCAGGAGGAGGCTTTTTTGGTGGTGGACTTGCAAATGAAATTTCAAGAAATAGTCCCTTAGGATATGAAAAATTACAGGCAGCTCAAACTTCTATAAATCCTAATAGAATTCTCACAATCGAATTTGAAGAAGATTTGATGGCTATAGATGGTATTGAGAAAGTAAGTTCTGTTTTAGCAAAACCTTATCAATTAACACAAATTTATGCCGAAGTAAATAAAGAGTTTAATGCTGAAATTGGTGATTATGCAGGATTGTCCTCACAAGAAATAACTTTAATTGGAATTGATGAGGAATACCCTTTCACAGTGAGAAGTGAGTTTATTGAAATGACTTCTGGAAGTATTGAATATTCTTTCAATGCATTATTTTATAATGAACAGATCCGTACTTGCATTATTTCCGAGTCAATTGCTTTAGATATGAATTTTTTAATTGGAGATAATGTACGCATTGTTATATACAGAGGAGATGAACGGGAAGTTTATCCTTTTCTAATTGTTGGTACTGCTAAAAGCATGCCAGGATTTTCTCAAGAGTTTTCCGGTTCTCTTATGATGGGAGTAAGCGGAGGTGTATTAATCTCTCAAAAAACATATATTGAAATTATGGATATCCCTCCTATTCCTTATTTGGACAAGATATTTATTAAAATCCGAGCAGATAAAATATCAGAATCTCTTAAACTTGAGGATTTGATAAATGAAAATTACCAATCTGAATACAATTATGATATTACTAATCTCGCTAGAAGTATAGCACAGCAAAGATCTGCCTTTTTTGTATTAGATACATTATTTACTCTCATAGCCCTTACAACTGTATTTATATGTGTTTTTGGTTTACTTTCTTCATCATATTCTACTATAATTGAGAGAAAGAAAGAGATTGGAATCATAAGAACATTAGGTCTTAAAGGAAGGGAAATAAATAGATTATTTATATTAGAATCTTTAATAATAATGATTAGTAGTGGAACTATTGGCATTGTAGTAGGCTGGCTTACAAGTTGGCTGGTTACAAGTCAGATGATGGGTACTTTAATGGGTATGCCAAATGTTTTGTATATTCCATTTTTTAATATAATATTAATTTATGCTCTATCTTTTGTAATGATTTTCTTTGGAATGAAAATATTGTTAAGAAAAGCAAGAAAGCAGAAGATAGTTGAAATATATAGGGAGACAATTTAAAGGAGGTAAAATAAATTGAAGAAAAAGAATTTAGTAATGATAAGCACTCTCTTTTTTATAATCTTTTCTTGTCCCCTAAATTTTGCGTTAGTTCATAATAGTAGAAATTTAATTATGAAAGATAAAAATATAATTCCATCAATTGATGATAATTTAAAAACTTCTGATGTTGCAGGCTCAGATCTTTATGCTGAAAAGATTAATGCTTTTGTTGCTGGAAATAAATCAATAATAAAACAATCGCTTTTTACCAATGATTCAAATATTCTTTCCCAATTTGATTCAAACGATCCTGCTTTCTATAAATGCAACATGATAATAACTGTTTCAAATGGAATTAACCCTGAGATATTTCCAAGAATTTTAACTGAAAGCTTAATTCCTTCCCAATATTATGTGGGATTTAGCAATTTTGCTGGATTTCTTTTTTATGATGATATTTTGAATGCACAGGATGCTGAGATGAGATCAGAGAGAGCTTTAGAGATAATTAGAAAAAAATTCAAAATCGATCTAATAATGCTTAATGTATCGGAACCTAATTTTTTCCCATTTATTGGATTTTGCCCAAATTGGCAATGTTTCTTTAATGAGCTTATGAGAAATTTTCCAATGGATGGGTATTGGAGTGCTTTAGATATAGATCGCTTAATTAGTCAAGAATATACACAGAATTATCATCTTTCTTCATCTTTTATGTTACTTAATTCATTAGACTTTTTTGAAGAAAACTATGATATATCAACAGATCAAGTAAGTTTTAATTTAGAATCTTTAGATTTATCCTTCTTAGAAAATCTAGAATTACAAAACTTAATTGATCAATTTGATACTATTTTAGAAAACTATGGAGATATACTTAATGCTACAATTTCAGAAGAAGAATTAGAGCAATTTGTTGAAATATTTAGCTCATTTACACTTTCAAATAATTCACACTATACGAGTATATCAATTCAATATGAAGGATTAGAGGAGGGTGTAAGGAAAGTTGGTATCAATCAATATGAATTCAATTTATGGGACGCTATGGGGTATAATGGGGATCCATTATCTCCAAGTGAAAAAATTTACATCGCATTAATAGGTGCTTTCATGAGTGATATCGAAATAAATATTTTAAGCACAGAAATCATTAATTCAACTCCAAAGAATTTTAAGTTTAGTGACTACCTCCTAGAACAGATTTCTTTACTTTTTTACCTAGCAGGGATTGAGTTTGACACTCAAAATCTTAAAGATTATTCATTTGATTTATTTTGGTTTGATGAGGAGGGAATTAAATGTTCTTATATCAAACTAGTTAATTTACAAGACCCTTCTGATATAATCAATTTCTTACAACTAGTTGGATTTCAAGGATTTTCTTTTATTCCAACTGGAATTATAAATCCAATTGGAGACTTTTCAATAATATATAATATATCTAATTCTGAACCAAACTTATTACTCAAAAAGGAATTGATTGGAGAAAATGCTTCCTATGGAGCATTTCGAAATTTTTCATATTATATCTCAGCAGAAAATGTAGGTAATATTACTGCATGGGGTGTACCTACTCAAATTCCCTTTGAACTTAATGATTTTTTCCTTTTTATAACAGGATATTATCAACCATTGGCAGATCAATTGCAAGATGCTATTTGGGAAGTTATCCGTATAGAATATCCAAATCAGTATGAATCTTTAGATGATTTTTTTAATTTTGATGAAGATCCAAGAGTTTTTTATTTTGATTCATTTGGTACAGGAGTTTTCGATACTTTTTTTCCAAATATATTTAATTTTACAAATTTAGCACCTTATAATAAAGATATGGACGAAATTATCGATATCATCGATAGTCGTGATGGATATCCTCAATTAATTGCAGCTTTAGCAGCTTTAGGGATTAATACAAGTGAACTTAAGGATTTTTTTACAAATAATTATAGTATATGGAATGATAACAACTGGAAAATAAGCCCAGGAGAAATTTTATCATATAAAATTAATAATTATTCAATTGCGAACTTGGACTCCTTTACTCCTTTCTATCTTAATAATTTTACAATTCAATCTACTCCAACTACACCTGAAATTATTTCAGGCATATCTTTAAGTGGAACTAGCCCAGAAATGGCATTATCTTCTGACTATGAGAGTTGGATAATAGGTTCTGTTGAAAAATTCTTAGAACACAGAGTTGAAATAGCATTTATTTTTAAAAATGATACTAATATTGATTTTTATAATAATATTTTAGAAAAAGTCTCTTTTATAGTAGAGATCAATGCTTCTATTAACTTAGATGCATCCAATTTTGAAATTTTCGATTTTAATAATGAGGAATTTAAGGAAATGACTCCTTATTTGGAAAGTATTATAAATAATACTTGGACTTTCTCAATTATTAATCAAAATAAAAGTTTAGATTGGCTTTTTTATCCATTAGATCAACAAAACTATACTGTACTTTTTAAAATAACCCTCACTAATTCAGATCAGTTTAATATCTCAATCAATGATTTAGATATTGAGTTTTCTGTAAGGGACATTAATTTTAACGATGATTCTGGTTCTAGGGTAGTTTTTGGCTCTTCTTCTGGTAATGTTCAACATGAAAGATTCTCAAATTCAATACCTTTATGTACTTATGATGGAGCATCACTTATTATTAATTCCTATCTAAATAGTTATAGCACAGAACCAGGTGAATTAAGTATCTATTATATAAATTTTAAGAATATTGGTTCTGAAATTGCAAAGAATTTAACTATTTCTTTGCTTATTCCAGGTATTATTAATAAGATTAATAATTTCACACTTAAAAATAATAATTTATCATATTTTTTAGAAGAACTATCTCCTTTAGAAGAAAGAACAATAAACTTTTCATTTTACATTCCTAACTCACTGTCTCTAAGTGAAATTTCAATTATTTATCACAATCCAAAAAATATTGAAGGTGGAAATTCTTCTAAGATAACTAGTTTCACTAATCAAGTTTTTATTTCAGCTCCTATAAATTATAAGGATAAAAGCCCATTTCTTAGGACAATTGAAATTGGATATGACAATTTAATTAATTCTGCTCCTGCTATAGGAGAAACATTTAATCTTACTATAAAACTTAAAAATCTTGGTCCAGAAGGTTTTAGAATACCTGATCTTAATATATCGATGAGAGATCAATTTGGTGATTTAAAGAGAGTGTATAATTACCCATTATATTTTCAAAATATTAACTTTAACAGTTCAATAACTTTTAATATTTCTTTAAAAAAAATTGGATGGAAAGGATATTATTATCCACCTATAAATTTTTTTGAAGGTTCAGAATCAAGAACATTACAAATAACTGCTTCAGCATCTAAAATATTAGGGGAAATTAATTTTACAATTATTAAATCTGTAAGTAAACAACAAATTGAGATCGGAGATAAAACAATTATAACTATAGAAGTGGAAAATACAGGCACCATTACTGTTGAAGATATAAAAGTTAATGATATGATTAGCTATTCTCAAATAGATTTCTCTCTTATTGAAGGAAATTTAATTAATCTAATAAGTTCCTTAGAGCCAGGTGAAAAGGTTACTATAAACTATACTCTTAAAGGCAAAAGACAAATTCTTGTAAATTTAAAGCCAGCAAATATTAAATTTTACTATTTACATGAAAACGAAGTAAGTTCAAATAAAATCTTAATAAAAATTATAATGCCAAAATATAAACAATTTTTTTATTTAGCTTTTCCGATATTAATAGTACTTGTGTCTTTAAGTATTTATCTTTGGCAAAGCAAAAGATATAAGAAAAAGAGAACAGTTTATGAAAGATCTGAAATGCACATTTTCGGACTTAGCTCAAGAGAATCAGTCCTCAAGGTAGATCATACTTTAAGAGAAAGATTAAATCTTAATCTAAAACAATCCAAAGCTCAAACCACTACTTCAAATAGAAATGAAGATATTAATAAAATAATAAGAGACAGTGAATAGAGGTATTCTCAATTGAAGAAACAAATACATTCCATTATTCTATTAATTATTATAGTTATTTCATATACTAGTATTTTTTATATCTTCTCAAAATCACATGAATTCTCTATTGAAACATCAATTTCTCAACAAAACAAGAAAGATCCTATCGTCTCAGCTCTTTATAATAGAAATCTTATCATTTCCTTTAAGAAACAATCATATAATAGTTCTGTCACTTCTCGTTTTGAATATTATGGAGGGAAAATTAAAGAAGAGTGGAATAATCAATTTACTTCAATATCAGGATTTTCAGGTGTAATGCCTTTGGAATCGAACAAAACAGCTTTTCAAAATGAGTTTCCAGATGCCATAATAGAAAGTGATGAAATTTTAAAAGCACAAATGAATTATGCTTCTATTCAGTCTGGGGCAGTTAATTCAACTTGGTATTTAAATGGGTTAAAAGGTAATACAAACTCTTCTATAGCAATACTAGATACAGGTATCAATCCCAATCATAATTTCTTTCCTAATGGATACAATCCACTAGATTTAAGTGGAGATATTGTAGGTTGGCAAAATTTTGTTAATGCACAACCCATATCTGATGATAATGGACATGGGACTTTAATATCTTCAATCATTTCTGGAACAGGGATAGATTCATATAATTCGAATGATCCTTCTATAATAAAAATTAAAGGAAATTATTCTCATATTGAACTATTTGATGAATATTCCGCTTCACGAAATTATACACTAAAAATATTTTCTTTTAATACATCCAAGCTGGGTTCAAATATTTTAATTAATTCTTCATGGAAATTGGAAACTCAAGGAATAGATAAATTTTGGTTTGAACTATACTACAATAATACATTAATTCAATATTCACATAACGAGATTCCTGATAATTATTACATAATTAACCAAACTCTTAATCAAGACAATTTAGGTGTTTATGATCTCTTTATAAAATATCATAAATTATTGCAAAAAAAACCTATTTTTTCATTTAACACTAAAATATCTTATTTTCCTGAATTAGCAATTGAAAATAGAAATCATTTCACAGGTATAGCAAATGCGACAAAATTAGTTGCGTATAAAATTCTAAATCAATCAGGAAGGGGTTATACTTCGGATTTAATCTCAGCATTGGCAAGTGTAATTGAAAATAGAGAAAATTATCATATCATTAGTGTTTGTTTAAGTATAGGTACTCTAGGGGAAGATGTTGAGACAATTAATACTGTAATATCTGATGTAGTTAAAAACGGTATATTAGTAGTAATTGCTGCAGGAAATACAGGTATTGAAGTTTCAGATTCATTAAACAAATTAGCAGAAAACAAACATGCTATAGTTGTAGGAGCAATAAATGATAAAGATCAAGTTACTTCTTATAGCAGCATGGGTAAAAATATCGAAAATGTAGTTAAACCAGACATTGTTGCTCCTGGTGGTAGTAAAATACCAGGGCATCGCTCGATAATTGGTGCTAGCGAT
>Ga0209427_10009249_pt1 | contig 11008 bp, 7 predicted proteins | sample DeeMarSWOR136_30_FD_187465 | JGI IMG/M metagenome (GOLD analysis project Ga0209427, IMG submission 187465) | Marine sediment microbial communities from White Oak River estuary, North Carolina - WOR-1-36_30 (SPAdes) (version 2) | ecosystem: Environmental > Aquatic > Marine > Intertidal zone >... | reverse complement strand
CAAAAGAAAATTTGTATAAACTAGGGAAAGAACTAGGGCTGGATAAAAAAGATTTTGACGATATTTTAAAGTATACTGATAGCAGAAAAGAACAGCCTTCCTTCTCAATAGGACCACCATGGTACCCAGGTACTAAGTACGGTACGATAAGTATTAACGATTTCTAAATCGAGCTAAAGAGAAAAATACTACCAAAAAACCTTTTTTATTCAATTTTTACAGTGCTAATTCCATCCTCATTTTCAGTTACAAAAATAATATTTTCCATATCATCTTTAACATCATCGACATGAGTAATTAAGAAGATCTGCCGGAATTTAGATGACAAACCACTAAGTGCTTTCATAATATTCTGACGCCTAAACATATCCTGAGACCCAAAGATCTCATCAAGAATAATGAAATTAAAAACACCACCAGCACGCTCAGTGATAACCTCAGAGATAGCAAGACGTAAACAAAGATTAGCCAAATCCTCTTCACCGCCAGAAAAACGCTCGATACCATAAGCATCACCGTTATCATAAACTAAAAGATTGTAATTCTCATCAAGCTCAAGCTCTCTATATTTTCCTTCAGTCAGTCTCTCAAAAAAATCAGAAGAATAAGTTGACAAAGTAGGTCTAATTCTCGAAATCAAATGAGTTCTAAAAGAGGTCATAACCTCGCTGAGCATTCCAAGATAATGAACAGTCTTTTTTTCCTCTTTAATCTGTTTTTTAAACTTTTCAAGTTGTGAAATTTTTTCTTTTAGATTCTTGATTTCCTGAGAAATAAGTTTCTTCTCACCCTCTTTTTTCTCAAGATCAAGATTCAAAGATGCAAAACTATCCTTCTTTTCACCAAAAACATCAAGTGAGGACTGATATTTTTTATATGAAACTTCAACCTGTTTTTTGACAGTTTCAAACTCTTTTAAATTAAAAGTTACAACGCCTATTTTTTTAAGCTCTTTATCCTTGTTTTCCATCTCAGCTTTTTCTCGTTTTATTTCAGTTGAAATATTTTCTACCGTTGTGTCAATTTTTTCCTTTTCCCTGAGTTGATTTTGAAGATAATTCCTTTTTTTCATAAGAGCTTGCTGTTCCCGTGAAAATTTATCTTTTTCTTCTTGTCCTTTCTTAATTTCTTTTGAAAAAGATTCAATTTCTTTTTCATATTTGCGTTTTTCATCATTAAATTTTTTCAAAAGAACATCATGTTGATCAGAAAGAATTCTTTCACAGGTGGGACACTTAGCATCAGGGCCAAGTTTTTCAATATCTTTCCTCTTAGAATCAATATCCACAATATCCTTTTTAATTCGATCTGTCAGTGTCTTTTTCTGCTCAATTTTTTTAACACTTTTTTCAATCTTGTCGTCTACTTCATTTAGACGTTTTTCAGTAGATTTAACATCTGCTTCTAAATTCTTAAAATTAACAAGTTTTTTCTTTTCTTTTTCAATAATTTTTTGTCTATCGCCAATTTTTTCTTTTAAAATTTTAACTTCTTCTTGTAATTTCTTTTTATTCTCAAAAAGAGTTTTTCTCTCAGCTAGTTTTTCTTTACGCTCATTTATTTTTTCATATTCTTTTTTATTATCAAGATACTTTTTCTCTAGAGCTTTTAACTCCTTTTTAAAAACTTGAATTTTTACTTTAGACTGTTTTATAGCTTGTTCAATTTTTTCTTCTTGTTTTTCAAAATTTTTGATTTCATCCTTGTAAATATCGATTTTTTCTTTTCCACTTTCATCAACAAGATCTTGGTCTAATCTTTCTATTAATGTGTCTTTGTCTCTTTTATCAGATTTTATTTCCTTAACAACATCATCAAGTGAGTCTATTCCAAGCATTTTTAGAATTAGCGGTCTTCTCTCACTTGCGATCATAATTGAGAGAGCATTGAGCTCTTTTTGCTTTGCAAAAATTGAGGTAAAGAATGACTTGAAATCCATACCAAGTTTCTTTTGAACATATTTACTAACTACTTCTGCGCCAGTCGCCGCTATCTTCCCATTGACGGTTGCTGTTGCTGAAGTAGTTAAATGTTTTCCAGACATCTCACGAACTATTCTATAGTTATCATCCTCAAAAACAAATTCTAACTCTATCCTACAGGGATCTGAAAGCAATGCACCTTGCCTTTTTATTTGATCAGCTGAAGTTCTCGCAGCAACAGAACCATAAAGCACCCATGCAATAGCCTCAAAAATAGTAGATTTTCCTACTCCATTTAATCCAACTACACCTGTTACACCATCTGGAAACTCTATCGTGGAATTTTTGAATTTTCTATAGTTTTTTAGTGTTAAATTTTTAATTATCATTTGCCTTCTTCTCTTGCTTCAATCTTTTCAATATAACCTATACCAAGTTCTAGGATTGTTTCTTTTTCTTTCAAGTCTTGACTTTCAATAAATTGTTGGAATTCGTTTGCCAACGCATCTATCTTAGAAGTTGCAGTAGGTTTTGATTCCCCGTCCTTGATTACGTCTGCCTTTATCTCATAATGAATTGCTTCTCCACTCATTTTTCTAATCTCATCAAAATCAAGTCCTCTATAGATATGTGCAGGAATCTCGTCAAGTGTTATCCGAAATGTTTTTTCTTTTGGCCCTATCTCCATTACAGTTTCTTTGATTTTTTTCATTACTTCATCTAACTTTAGATTTGAACATCTGATTGGTTTTGGATCTATCATCGGTCTGTTTTCTAGCTCTATAAAATCATGTTTCAGCTTCCCATTTGAAAGTTCAAGTTCTATGAACCCTTTTTTATCAGGTGCATCTGTGAAAGTGAAACGCTCAGTTGATCCAGAATAGAATGCGTTGTTTGCCAGTTTAGTATACCTATGAAAATGACCAAGAGCAATATAATCAAAATTTTTGCTAATAACATTTGTTGGTATGATAAGTTCGTTGAACTCATTCATGCTAAATACTTGTATTCCTGTTACAGCACCATGTGATACAAAAATGTTGTAATCTGCAGTTTGGTCCGGTTTAAGTTTTTTTAACTCTTCGTTGAACTGTGTTTTTAGCTCACATTGAGGAATTGCATGAATCGTGATTTTTTCTTTTTTTATCTTAAAAGATAACGTTTCATATTTGGCATTATAAACTGGATAAACATGATTCATATGGTCAAATATGCTGAAAATATGACCTGTTTCTTTGAGCTTTGGATGCTCATGATTACCAGCAATCACCACAAATGGTATTTTTTCTTTTGAAAGGCGTATTATCTGTTTTATGGCAAATGTAATCGCCCTGTTATTTGGTCTAACTGAATCAAACAAATCGCCAGCGTGGATGATTAAGTCAGGTTTTGATTTGATTGCATAATCAACGAATTGTTTGAATGCATCATAAGCATCTATTTCACGTTGATTTATTCCATTTTCTGTTACCTTACGGTAGGCAGAATAGCCCAAATGCGTATCAGCAACATGTAAAATTTTCATCCTATCGTTTAAGATTCAGTTTCTTAGAAACAATATCACATACAAGTGTAACAGCATCAAGAGTTGGGGCAATTGGTGGAGCGTAAGCGGTTTCAAGTTTTCTAAATGTTTCAACATCTGTTCCACCTAGAATGGCAGAGGCAAAAGTGTTTATTCGTTGTGCTGCATTATCTCCAACTGCCTGAGCAGAAAGGATGCGACCTGTTTTTTTATCCACGGTAACTTTTAAAGATATTGACTTACCACCTGGAAAATAATCGGGAAGAGAAGAACCATTAAATTTACCTGAAACGACAGACATATCTTTCAAGAGAGCAATTGTTGGTCCCACCGCTGCTATTTCCAAACCAAAAAACTCTGATGTACGTGTTTGTAAAACACCCTCCGGTAGTTTGTAATCTCCACCAGCAGCATTAATACCCGCTGCAATAGCCTGCCTAACTGCGATGCTACCAAGACCAATTGGTATAGGTTTTTTAGTAACAAAATCCATGTATTCTGTACAATCACCAGCTGCATAGATGTTTTTAACACTTGTTTCAGATTTTTCATTAACGATTATACCACCCGTTCTACCGATTTTACACCCAATGTTTTTAGCCAGTGAAATTTCAGGTTTGGTTCCAGTAGCAACAACTAAGAGATCAGTGTTTATATTTTGTTCTTCACCAGTTTCATTATTTTTAATGAAAACCTGACTTATTTTTCCATTTTTAGTTTCAATTTTTGTAGCCAAATGATTTGTTAAAATCGCAACTTTTTCAGAGACTGCTTCATGAACAATTTTAGCCATGTCTTCGTCAAGAGTGTTTAGAAGAATTTGCGGTAAAGCCTCTACAACTGTGATATTCATTCCCTTTCTATGGAGGTTATCGGCCATCTCAAGACCGATTAAACCCGCTCCAACGATGGTTGCATTTCCATCTCTTTTAATATAAGAAGAAATATTTTCTGCATCATCAATGGTTCTGACAACGTAAACACCATCAACTAACCTGCCATTTTCTTCTAGATTTTGTATTGGTGGAAAAAAAGGGCTAGCACCTGTACATATTATTATGGAAGTGTAAGATTTTTCAATTACAACATTTCCTTTTTTTGCGATAACAATTTGATTATCTACATCAATTTTTTCTACTGTTGTTTCAAGTAAAAGATCAATATTTGCGTTTTTAAACCATTCTTCAGAAAATTCAACCAAATCACTTGTTTTAGGAATAGTGCCAGATATTGCATAAGGTAATCCACATTTAGAATATTGTGGATATTTTCCTTTTTCAAATATCGTTATAGATGATTTTCTATCTGTTTTTCGAGCGAATTGTGCAGCGGTTCCACCTCCCGCTCCACAGCCAATCACTACTATCTCACTGGTTTGACTCAAATAAAACCCCAACTCAGTCTAATAGAATTGTTTTTTTAATGTTTTTGATTTGCCCATACAAAAAGCAAAAGAATTATTCCGATGGCTAACAATCCAATAAAAAAATAAAGGACTATGTCAGCTCTTTCTTGTTTTGCTATTTCATCATCCTTCACATCTTGAGGTGTTAGCCCTTTGATCAGCATGTCGCTTTCTGTAAATGCCTTTTGTATATTATCAAATCCAGGTTCATATTTACCCTGCTTGATGAGTTTGCTGCCTTCATCATATTTTTCTTCAGCATTTTGAATTTGTTTTCCAATAACTTTAGCAGCATCAATTCTGGATTTGCAAATATCAAGAGCAATATCAACTATTTTTTCTTTAATTCCAGTTGATCCAGGAACCTCTTCTAAATCTAAAAGAGCATTTCTCATTTTATCTAAAGAATAAGTGTAGTTTGTAGCCCATAAACTTTCTATTATATCCATAATCTCTTGTTTGTTTTTTTGATTAGAAATCGTGCTTATATCCATCCATATTTCTTCTGTTAATAAGGCCTGTTTTTGCATACCTGTATCAACAACTGTCAGAAAATCAGATATCGATAGATGATTTTCTATCTGTTCTATTGAAATTTGTTCAGCTACTTTTATTTCGTTTAAAAAAACATCCTCCACCTTTGTGAAATTAGTTTCAAGAACCCCATGTCCATATTGATTAAGTAAATCCAGAGAAAGTTGAGCTGCTTCTCCGGTCTCATAAGGATCATAAATATCAGTGTTACAAATGTGAAATGGAACATAAATTGATGAACAAGCATGATTTGGAGAAAACCAGCCGCTACTCAGTGTCTCATAGTTTTGCCCTGGAATCTTATATATTGCCACAGCCTCATATTCATAGACATTTTGACACATTGGTCGAAGACCATCTAAATCTTCTTTATGAAGGCGTGACCAATTGATCATATTTTTTACTGTTATATATCCATATTGAGGTTGAATATAATCTAGCATTTTTTCTTCCCAGACTTTATAGTTGTTAGCCACTCTAACTTTTGCCCTATTTCCATCAATATCTTTTAGCTCAACACTATAGTACCCAACTGTTACCCGTTCTCCTAAGTTTATTTTTGTTACAACACCAAGGCTTTTAGTTTTCAAAGCTTGTATAAATGAAACTGGTCTTACAGAAACGAAATCCTCTCCAATTTCGATAACTCTTATTCCATAAAGAGACCCTAATCTAATAGCTCCTCTGTTTCTGACATACTTCTCTACAACTGTATCAAAAGATCTAGCAATCGGAAGCTTTTTTCGTATCTGTGATTTCCACAACTCTTTTGGATAATTTGACATTACTACAACGCCATTATCAATTTCTTTGATCTTGTAACGAAATGCATCTGCTTCAATTACAACTCCCCTGTTTGGTCCAACAACAAAAAGATTCTCTGATACTCCTGTTGCATGCATTTTATTTACAGCATCTTTAGTCATTAACGAAAGTGCTTCGTCTTCGTCATCCGCTTTTTCACAAGCATATCTTATCCAATCAAAATCATCCCATGCATGTCTAGTAGGATTTACCCATCCCGAGCCTGTATCAGCATCCCCATAAGAAATACCTGCATCGCTGAGACTCATTCCTGCTTTAACAATGTTGGGGGTAATGTCTCCTTTTGTTGCAACACCAATGTATTTATGAGTAGTTTTGAAACTTATAGACTTTCCAGTCCAAGGATTATGATAGTTATACTCATATCCCTCTGGAACTATACAAAGAACTTGTAATCCAGGTCTGCTTGGATCTCTAACTTTTAATAGCAGATTATAATTTCCCTCTGTTGCATCACCGCAAGCAACTATATCTTTGCATGCTTTAACATTACAATTTATAATAAAATTTAAAAACAAGAAAGTTGCAAATATTAAAGAAATTAACCCCTTTTTATTCATACAACTGCAGAGTAGTATGAATGTAAATATATAAAAAGATTATTTGAAAAAGGGCTTTTGTCTTACTTTTTAGTTGTTTTCTTCTTTGTTGTAGTCTTTTTCTTGGCTGTAGTTTTTGCTTTTGTAGTCTTCTTTGTTGTCTTTTTTGCTGCAGGTTTTTTAGCAGCAGCAGGTTTCTTTGCTTTAGGCTTTTTCTCTTCTTTCTTTGGTTTTGCCTTTTTTGGTTTCTCTTTCTCGGGTTCTTCTTTTACTTCAGCTTCAGGCTCTTCTGGTTTTTCCTCTTCTTTTTTCTCAGGTTCTTTTACTTCTTCAGTCTTTTTTTCTTTCTTTTTAGGTTTCTTTTCTTTTTTTTCTGGCTCTTTGATTTCTTCTTTTTCTTCTTTCTTTGGTTTTTTCTCTTCTATCTTGACTGATGGAGGTGAAACAACCTCCGTCTTGTAAATCTCTATTCTTTTTACAGGATATAATTTCTTACAATTTTTATAGATATCACTGCCAACTTTACCATCTAAAATACTTTTCACAAATTCAGATAACGTGCTGGTTTTTGCCTGATCATCTATCGTTTTTTTCATGGCTTCTCGGACAACTTTTCTCTGTGAGTTCTGGATACGTTTGTCAGTTGTTGCAAATGGTTTCACCCTAAGGACTGCTCCATCTCTAGTTGTAACATCATATACTCCCTCGATCTTTGATCTTCTTCTCCGGATCATTCTTCTGAGATAATCAGATGTCAATGTGTGACCTGCAAATTGTGTATGTGCATTTGTTTCATCTACGCGATTTATCTTAAAATAAAGTGTTATATGCGATTTTCTAAAATCGTTTGTTAAATCTTGAAGAGATACTCCAGTTACTCTGTTTATCAAATTATCAGGATCATCTGCTAATGTATCAGCTATGGTAACATTATCAAATGATGGCGGTGCTAGTACATTATACCAGCTTTTTGCTTTCCATCTGTCTTTTACCTTTCGTGCTGCAGCTCTTGATCTTGCTTTTGCCATACTTATCACATTAATTAATTCTTATCTGTTATATTTCTGTTGATTTTTGGGTAATATGGTTCTTATACTTAAATTATGCTGACGGCAAAGTAGTTCCGAATGTAGGAATAGAATAGAGAATTTTGTATAAAAAATTGACATATAAAATGGTCTTTAGAATTGATTTTCTCCAGATAAAGATAGAATTAAGAAGTTTTTCTCCTTAGAAACAGTAAAATTCAAAGTAGAAACCTAATATAAATTAATCAAAAATTGAATAATAAAACCAGATACTATATCTATTAACCCCTTCCTGGATCAATAGTATACAAAACAGTTCCAAAATACTTCGAAGTAATCAAATGATCCTCTTTTACATAACCAAACAAGGCAAGCCAAATGAGAACATCTGCTAACAACCAAAGGTTATACAATAAAACTGAAAATAGGAAATAGAAAATTCTTATTTGATAATTCTTAGAAGTTGTTTTAGGTAAGAATGATTGTTTCTTTACTCTATAACTTGTTTCTATACCCCAACGTTTACCATATAACAAAAAGAGTCTTTCAGCAAGATTAACGTCATTCTCATCAAAAGTTTCATTTGTTGCAAATGCTCTTTTATTTCCTTCTTCATCATTGACAATTACGATGTTAAAAACACTATTTTCCATCTCATAATCATTTATCACCATAGGTGAATGAACAATATCAAAAAGCTTCTTGATCCTTGAATTTGCAGAGCAAGGAATAAGGAACTTAAGCCTAAAATTCTTGAAGATATTAATTGAATTTGAGTCAAAGAAACCACGGTCAGCATAAATATGATTTATCCTAATTCGTTGTTGAGTAAAACTAAGAAGTTTCTTTAGAATCTGTTCTTTACTATCAAACGGACCAAAAGGTAAAGCAAATAATGTAAACCGTTTTCCTGACTCAACTATGTTGATAGTAGCAAATTTGTAACATTTCGCAGTTCCACGATCAGGTTTCTTACCAACAACCATAGGACTGCTTCTATCTCCATAGAAATACCATTCTGTAAAATCAATTGCAACATCGTATCGTTTATGTTGATCTATGATGTTGGATTGTTTTGTCATATTCCAAAGGATCTCAAAAAGTGTGAGATACATCTGCTGTATTTCTCTGAAATCACTGTAGTTCTTCAAATGATACAATAATGTATCTGCATTTGGACTAAAACTTGTTCTTAGTTCTCTGAAGGTTTTTGATCCGTTCTCTGCAAAATCCTTTGTCATACCCATATGAATCATTAGGTCTATGAACTGATTTTTAGTGTAAATCGTATTATGGTTTAGATTAAGTTTTATAAAAGGTGATAATCGTTTTTTGAGAAGTTTGCATAATTCTTTAGTTTTATCATTCTTCTGAAGATATTGATTTCGTATTTTCGTTCTCTTTTGTGGCTTATTTGGTTCAAACGTTTTCAAATCAAGGAGTATTCCAAATTTCTCAGAAACCTCTTCTATCTTTTTTACAGTGTATTTTATTAGTTTCTTAGTTTCTTTATCAATTACTCTACATTGGAAATTACTAATAGTTCTTTGATTAGGTGTTTTACTAAAACCAAGAGTATGTTTTTCTTTTGGATGCGTTTTAAGGTATATTACAAGTTCTGTCTGAAAACGTATTCCTTTTAATCGTTGAAATAAAATAAGTCTAATCAAGGAGTCATATGTATAATCAATTGATCTGTATTCTCTGTTTTTAAATACAGTTACATCGAATTTACTTAGATAATCAACTATTCTAATATTTTTATCTTGTTTGAATTGTTCGAATGTGTTATATATCTCCAACTCTATCTTTTCTTTGGAGATGTTTTGTTTGCTTGGCGGCATTCAGAAATCTCCTGATGGAGGGAAGAGTTCATGCTCTTCCCTTACATTTGTTTATATAAAATTATATACCTACAAATAGGTATATTTATATAGTTATATAAAGTTTTAGGCAAAAGTTTATATATATGTTTAGGCAAAAAATATTATATAATAAAATACCTATATATGATTGATATATATGAGTGAAAAATCAACTCTAACAAAGGCATCTCCAAAGAGCGAATCTCTAAGGGCAACTGTACCAAAAGCTATCGTAAGTTTTCTGAAATTGAATGAAGGAGATACTATCGAATGGGAAATGGAGATAAAGGACAGCGAACGTATTGCTATGGTAAAGCCTGTAAAAAAAAGATTTAATTATAACAATAAAAGGAGGATCTAACTAATTAGATAACCATACAGTATGATTCTGTAGTATTGTAAATTTGTGTTTTTCATTGGTAGAAAATTAAATTAATTAAAAAAAAGAAAAAAAGGGAATTTATTTAAGATTCAATAGCCGAGTAAATATCGGAAGTGAAAACAATCGTGCTAACAGTGGGAATTGTTCTAAAAAGGGATAAGACGATGAACGAACTCTCACAGTACTTATGTAGACATTTATTATACCATAGTCACCGGGATCATCCATATTCACAACCGTTATATTCCCCTCAAACTCAGTATCATAATCATCGGGTACCTTAAACGATACATAAACAGTTTTCCATTGGTATTTAAGTAAACCGTTACCAGACTCAGGAGTAAATTCCCATTCTCTTCCCCAGTCTGGCCATGATTCAATTTTCCAGTCAAGCAACGAACCTTCATCACCACAGTTACTAACTTGGAAATTATCATGAATCTCTTTGCCTGGTTTTACATCAACAAGTGTTATTGCCCCACTAGAGCATATTTTAGGTTCAGGATCAGATGAAGCTGATTTACTTTGTGTTGAAAATCTTTCCACAGGTTCATCTGAAGATGGATAAGACGATGAATGAACCCTCGCAGTATGTATTTTGATATTTATTGTATCATAGTCATCGGGATTATCCATATTCACAACCTTTACTTCACCTTCAAGCAATTCATTTATTGCATCATCAGGTACTACAATAGTTACTCCAACAGCAATCGAATTACCATCGGGTAAATCATAATCTTTTTCAGGATCAAATGTCCATGTTCCCCAGTCTGGCCATTCAACAATTTCCCAGTCAAGCAATGAACCTTCTTCACCCTTGTTAGCAACAAAGAATTGACTATGAATTACTATACCTGGTTTTACATTATACAATTCTATATCCCCAGAACACTCTAAATCAGGTATAGGATCAGGTGAGGCTGACTCATGTTCTGTTGCAGCATTATCTGTTTTAATATTCATTATACCTACTGCTGGAA